>Ga0209208_10001112_pt1 | contig 37447 bp, 31 predicted proteins | sample S1TSphfallax_3_FD_187694 | JGI IMG/M metagenome (GOLD analysis project Ga0209208, IMG submission 187694) | Host-associated microbial communities from peat moss isolated from Minnesota, USA - S1T2_Fd - Sphagnum fallax MG (SPAdes) (version 2) | ecosystem: Host-associated > Plants > Peat moss >...
TGCGTCTTGAATGGCATGATCTCAATAAGAACACCCCCACAGACAAATACAGAAAATGTGATGATACATATATACTTGCCTGATGATCAGTCCGGGGATCAGTCAGGATCAACAGCCGAGGCTCGCTGAAAGTATTTTGCAGCTGATTGGTGAATGTACCAGGTGTGTGCCTCCCTGCAATGGCCTGGCAGCCAGTGTACTGGGCAAACTTCAGAACAGCGCGCTGTCCATAGGGCCTTGCAGACTGCACAATAATGTCCTGGGGATTCTCAATAGCGACAATCACCCTGGCTGCTAACTGCAGCTTATCCCATGTCTTGCCAACATTGATGATGAAGATACCTGCAACATGCCTTGCCAACATTGATGATGAAGATTCCTCAACATCGGAAAAAATGCATGCAAATATTCCTCAGATCACAAAACCAGAAGTGATGATACTAGAAACTATTATGAAAGAGAGCGCCTGCTTGGCAAGTGGGGAGCAGGGAGTGGAGAGGAAAACTGTAAAAGGAATGAAGAGCAGCACATTATACCATCAGAGCGGCGCTTCCAGACATAGCGCTCCATCTGGAAGTCACAATTCTTGGTACCCAGATGCACATCGGCTGCCAGCATCATCTGCACATCGGCCTCTTTCTGCGAGAGCACCATGGTGATGGCGCTGCTGCTGCACTCCGCAATATGTTCAGGCGTCGATCCACAGACACACTCACAGCTCCAGCCAATTCCCCCGCTAACAAGCAAAGCAAAGCAGCACGCAAAAGAGAGCTCCAGACGTCACAGCCGCGGAGATTTACCCCTCCCCACCCCCAAACCCTAAAAACCCACAAACCCTAACCGCGATCAAACTGCGGTCAAAGACGTCCTAACCCCAAGGTTAGGTTAGTGTCTCCGGATGCTGGCCGTTAGATTTATCCTCAACCCTAGAAAATATCTGAGCCGTTCGACTAGGGTAGTTTTGACGGTTAGGACCTGCCCAAAATCGCCGCTGCTGCTGCACAGTTTCCCTACAGCGGAAGAAGGAATTGGTGTTGCTCCTGCAGGAATTCTGCAAAATTATTTGTGGCGCAATTGCGCAAAGAATCCTGACATTTCGTGGATGGGTTTCGAAGATTTACTGTTGACTGAGGCGGTCTTGATGCCAACAATAGAAAGAAAAATTTCCAAGTTTTGTATCAATGTAATTTATGAGTCGGTAGCTGTGCGTGTACGAAGAAGAAGCTGATAGAGAGAGAGAGCTTCTTGCAGAGTGCTCAGTTTCAGGAGTTCATCTTGCTCCACCAACCATTGGTTTAATACATTGTTGGAATTTTTTTATTACCCATTTTCTCTGAAAGAGGAACTGTACAGAATTGAGCTTTGGTAGCTGCAGCTAAGCTTCAGTGAAGCTAAGGGTAACACATTTCTCATGCAGCTGAAATTCATGTGAATTGCATCATTTGGTTTGATTATATGTTGAGCTCATGAACGTTTTGAGGTCATGGATTCTAGCTCATAATTTGGTGGAATCATGACAGAGGGAATAATCATCACAGGAAGTCACTAGTAATCTGGACTTGCTCATCTTTCATGCTATTCAGCACTTTCCAGTTTTGTGATATTCTGCCCAAAAAGAAGTGGAAGTTTGACTGACTCTCTCTATGATCTATACAGGATGTGTCTAGCAATTAACCCAATAACTGTGATCCAATTCTGTCAAGTTTTACCTCAATGTGGGTTCTTGTTTGTTGTTACCACTAAGCTGCTACTGAACTGCACTGCCAAAGCATGAAAGAAAAGTGTCAGAATTCAATGCTGCAATAAACCAAGAAGAAAAAAAATAGAGCAGAAGAATAAGAAGCTTCAGACATTGAGGGATTTAAAGGGTTCCTTACGAAACCAAAAATCCTCATGCTTCAACTCTTCTTCATATCTTTTGTTTGCTACAATATCAGTGACATCATACATGGTTGCCTGATCAAGGCTGAATACAGAAAGATCCATTGGTTTAAAGTACTCTTCCAAGTAATTGTAAACATGCGTGAAGTGACCACTGTCTTTCAAGTCAAACAGAAAATCTCGCACATCATGCTCATTGAAGTTCTTCACCTCCACAACCACATTCTGCACATTGTGATTCTTCAGTACATTGTGAGATCCGCCAATTACCATGGCCTCATAACCCTCAGTGTCAACCTTGAGAAGAAGAACATCTTCCTTCACTATAGTGTCAAGTAGAACCACTTCCACTTCTTGGTCAGCAACCTCCATGAGCTTGCGTTTTGTAATGTGGCTTACACCCCATGACTCTTCTTCTGTGAAATTCACTCTTTTCTCCTGTGAAAACACCAGAAACAACAAGCAAACATGACTTCAACAAACAATCTTCAACCAGCCACATGACAAATGCACCTCACATCATCATCAGTTGCAACAACAATTTTTTCATCAGCCTGGCAGGCATCAAACTTAGATACTTGCAACTAGATTTTGGGAATTCTGGCATGAAGGACTGCATGCTGCGAGGAGAGGAGGTCATGTGTTCTTTTTGTACCTCCTTGCCGATTGCCAGAGGATAGATTTTCCAAGTGTGGTGTTGTGGGTCTTGGAGTGCAGCAGAAGCTTCGAGGTAGTGTCTAGGATTCCTGTTTGGTTCAAAGGATGCCACTCGACAGCCGAGTGCAGTAGCATAAGCTGAGAAGTAGCCTACATTTGCACCCACATCCACCACAAGCTGCTGTTGCTGCTGGAGATGATGATGATGAGCTCCTCCTCCTGCATCATCATGATGGCAGCCACCATTGCCACCAAGGATATGGCGGAAGATGCTCGTTTCTACTGGAGCAAAGTAGCCAAGCCCAACAACTCCATCACAAATGTCACACTTGCAATTCTCACATACAAACATGGGAAATGTGGGGACGGTTTGTGTTTGGTAGAATCTGATATGTGGGTTCCCATCTGTTTGCAGAGCAGAGAGAAGCACATCCACCATTCCACCATGCTTGTCACCACCCAAGTTCTCATCTGTCATTGGTCCTGTTCCAAAAAAAAAAAAGATCTTAAAACTTTGGCTCCAGAAAAGGTTTCAGAAGAACTTCAAATGCGAGATGCAAAAGCTGGAAGGTTTTAGAGCAAGCTCACTGTTGTTGATGTTGTTGTTGTTGCAGGGAAGACCACTAGGTGCAGACAATGCACTACCCAAGTCCTCAACCCTGATGTGATCCCGCAGCAAAAGACCCATGTCATAAACCTCCTCAAGAAATCCCCAAGTTCAAAAGCTCTTCTTCTTCTACAATCTGGCTATCATGGGTACTACCCAAAAGATCTGCTGATGCTGGACTGTAACGAGCCCCAACAAGCTAGTAAGCTGGACCTTGAGCTGTGCTCCACAACTTCCACAAAAAAACCAAATAGGTAGTTGCCATGCATGAGCTGTTGTAACAACAACTTACTTACCGGAAGGGACGGAAGAAGACCACGAGCAAGAGGACGGGGATCATCAAGGTGAGCACTGTCACAAGCTTGTTAGCCAAAGCCCAGTACAAGCAACCCGAGGGCTTGAAGTCCCTGATCCCCAACACACTACTCTTCATTGCTCCGGATCCCAGTGCAGAGCTTCTATAGACTTCACCAACTTGTTCTTGTTCTTGTTCTTCTTTCTCCTTCTCCTTCTTCTGCACTCCTCGCGTACTCACCTAGTGCAAATGCTTTCCAAAACAAAACCGTGCATTATATTCCAAGCTGTAGTTTCACATTCCTCGTAGCACCAGATCAAGGAAAATCTTCTTCTCGTTCTCCTTCTTTCTTTTCTTTTCTTGCTTTCAGTGTTTGCATTTTGACCTATAAGAGAAAGATCTGCATTCAGAGAAACTGGGGCATCTTGAAATTGCACTCTGAAATGCAGTCAGTCAGATTCTTCAGAAATGCTGCACTGAGATCGAGTACCCAATATCTTCCTCCTTACTTAATCCATCACATGATGGTGCTTGGGACCGATGTTGCAATTCTGAAATTTTGTTGGCCTGGATATTGTGTTTAGATTCATTATAGAGTATAGTAGCTTAAGGGATTTTGGCCCTTAGGTAGTAGCTCCATCTTTATATGAGGATTTTTGTTAAAACTTGAGATTAGTTATAGAGTTATGATACCTTGAAGGATTTTGATTTCTTTTAGAGGGATTTTCTTCTGAAGATTATATTTTTTGCATGGTGAAATAATTGAATTTTCCATAATTCTTCATTTGCCTTAAGATACTTTTCCAATGTAAATGGCAAGGCCCTTGTTTTCCATGGCATATGCTTACATACACAGCACACTGTATATCACCTTCACCATTCCAGTAGTAATTAGATTTACTTTCAATAAATGCAGATTTTTCTCATAATAGCTGCCTCACAATGCCTAAAGAGTTCTAGAAATTTGTGTTCCATTTCTATTGACTGCCTGCCCTAGAAGCTTTGGTGTTGTGGTACTGTCCCCAAGCAAGTGCAAAATTACTTGGCATTCTTTTTAGCCATCTCAAACTGGATGAATTTCAGGATATTTTTATTTTGACTACCAAATTGAAAAAAATGAAAAAAAATAAAATTATGAAGAAGATGTTGGAATGGTAAAGGTATTACAGTACATTGCAGTGTTTTTTTTTCTCTTTTTTTTTTTTCTTTTCAATTTTGTGATGTTGGTCAGGTGGGGATCATCCATAAGTACTTTTAGCCAAATTTGGTGATATTGAAGATATGAAACTAGAAAGTTCTTAAGCACCCTTCCATATCATAGGCAGTTGAAGCAATTTTTGGCAAAAAATTAATTAAAAAGAAATTGGAAATTTTTTCCCTTCAAAACAAGACAGAATTTCAGACAGAATTTTCCTACTTCAAAATATTTTTCACAAAATGGCATAAAGTTGCCACCAAGAAAATAAAATCACTATTAAACTGTAACAAAAAATCCACATCTTTTTCCATTGCATTCATTATTCATACATGCAAATCCGTGATATGCAAGTTTCTCCTGTCTCTACCTTATTGCATCCATGGACATGTTTTAAGTAGGGTAACGGCCATGGCCTTGGGCTTTATGATAGTAAGGGCCCGTTTGAGGCCGAGCTGAGCATGGCCCAATTTCAGTGAAGTCCAGGTCTTTGGCAACATAAAGACCTGCCCTAATTTGTGTCAGGGTTCCCCCTGGTATCCGGCGGGTATCATGAGGAATAAATGAAAGGAATTGATGCCCACATTGGAGGGGAATATGGGCATTTTGTTTTTTTGAAACTCTTCCCAAACAAGTGGAGGAAAAATTATGCTTAGGGTTTTATGATTAGGGTTACACCGAAGACAATAATTCACATTTGGGTCCATATTTTTTTTCCTTGTTTGCCCTTTAGCCCGATTCATTTTTTTTTTCAAAAAAGATGGATGATGCCCAGACATATTTTGGTGCTATCCATTACACCACACCCAGTAGGGCCAGGACCCAAAGTGTGTAATGGGCAGCACCAAAACATGTCTGGGCATCTCCAGACATGAGATGGGCAAATGGGCAGTCAGGGGAAAAAAGAAGCAGGCAGATCCAATGCAGATCCAATGCAGATCTGATGTCTTTCCAGGTGAAGGGTTGTTCCCAAAATAAGTGCCCCAGAAAAATACTCTTTCTATGATTAAAAATACCATACAGAGCTTGGACCCATCCAGATGGAGTCAGTTGCATCACCAGGAAGCAATTGTCTTTTTTTCCTATTTCTCTATTTGAAGGGAACATGTTGGCCACCAAGTGCTATGGTTTATTTGTCATTGACATAAATTACACTTGGTTGCCACCAAGTGCATTTTTTTTCGTCTTTTTGGAATTTTAGGGCACCTAGTGGCCGCTAGGTTCTTTTTGTCCTCATGTTCGACTCGAAGAGCACTTGGTGGCCACCACATGCTTGTTTTTCCCTCGTCATCGACAAGAATGGCACCTAGCGACACCATGTGCCCTTCTTTTCTCTTCATTGATTAGAAATAAACTTCTAAACTAAACATTGCATATGTAGAGGGTGAGGTTTTTTATATTATGGGTGAGTTTTTGACTTGTTGTTTAGACTCAACTTGTCTTGCAAGAAGCATGAAACACATTGGATGGTTAATGAATAGGAGAAATCAAGGAGTGAGCACGAGCAAATTTAGATGATTTTTATGAAAAATGATTTGGATTATTCTACAAATGATTTGAAATGATCTACAATTGAGCAATGCAAAATTCTATGAGTTTTTCAGATTGAACTGTGAGATTTAATGCTTAGAAATGATCAAGAGTGAACATAATCTACAACATGAAACGTTTATCTCGTTTTAATTAAGTATGTTGCATAGTTTAGAAGTGAAACATAAGAATTTTGAAACGTGCAACAAATTGATGTTAAATCTAGACATAAAACCTTAGATAAAGTTCTAGTACCATAAACTTTAACTTGGATAAATCTTGTAGTCACAATAGAAGAAATAGGTCTTCTATAGTGTACTATTGAAACAAAGAAACACTAGATTCACCCGGGGGGAAATCATAAAGACAAAACAAAAGCAAAAAAATAATGGTACAAAGTGTTATAATTTTGTAGTAGGTGCATCCTAAAGGCATGCTAATGCAACATTGATGAAAGAATTTGAATTTATTTACATGTCATAAATTGATTAGGTCATTGTAAATTGTTAAGGGTTACTCAATGAACTCCTCACAATTAACTGAAGCACAATCGTGATGTGGGAAAGATGAAACGAAAGACTTGCGATCAAATATGAAATTGCAATTTCAACTTTCAACTACTTTCTGGCCTCACATACAAAAGCAACAATAGAATGCATTGACTTCAAAGATGGAACTTTCATCTTGGTAGTTGTATTTTAAAACAAGGCATTAGATGCATAGCTAAAGAAACTTCTTATAAGTCAAGGACAAACCTAAAATGAAATAGGGAAGAAAAAACTTGAAAATAAGAAGAAAGAGGAAACCTTACCCTCTTTGTTGTCCTTGTGTTTGAATTTGGAGTGTCTTTGCAAAAGAACATAATTGCTTGAATTTTCGAAAAAAAAATCCGATTTGGAACTCTCTACCATGTTAAAATTATTTTTTGTTCAAAAACCAAAATGCTAAACCTAAGCATTAAAGGTTGTAACTTAGTCAAATTCTATGTAAGCAAAACATCTAAGTCAAGCTCTATGTAAAAGAGACGAAGAAGAGAGCGGTCTACAAGAAAACGAAGAAGAAAACATGCACTTTGTAAGAAAAACAAAGAATGAGAAACCCTACATGATTTCCATGATGTCAAAATTTTGAAACACCAAAACCATTAATGCCTTGTGTCATTTTGGTTTTTTTTCCACAGAGATGATGTCATATGATGTCATCAATTTAATTTTTTTTTCTAAATAAACCAAGTTACAAATGTACCAATGTTTGTTAAGGGGTCAAATTTTTCCAAACTATTTTTTTCTTCACATTAATTTTATTTTTAGATATTATTTCTTCAAAATATTCAGTAATACTATCATTGAAAACCATTTTAAACTAGACCAGTTTTTTGTGATTATTAGAACCCTAAACCTTATGTCCAACCCTAAACCTTACTTGATGTTTGATCCTTCCAATGTCCAAATGGGGTCAAACTTTGGGAGTCCCTTCAATTGTGACACCCTACTTGGGGGTGACATTAAAGGTTAACGATTTTCCAACCTTAAACCCTAAATCCTACCCAATGTTCGATCCTTCCAAGATTCTCCAAATGGGGTCAAACTTTAACATGATATTTAAATAAATTCAAATAATTTTGTGCATGTCTTGTGATAAAAATTGATCATGGTTACTAATAATATATTGGAATTTAAATGACACATTGTTTAATAATCCAAATTTCCCTATCATATTTAATATACAAAAAGATTTAAATTGCATGAATCTTCTGCTAATTAAAAAGTGAATGAATCCTCCTATGTATTCATGATCAATTATTAAGTTCAAGTTAGATGTTTTCATTAGTCTTTTTTGGAGAAATTTTTTCATTAATGAAAAATTCAATTTGAATCATCATGATTTAATATATGGGTAGATGAGCAAAAAAATTATCATTACAAAATTTGTCATTCAAAATTTCCTTATCAATGAAAAATCCTAATAAAGTTATAATATAAAAAAATTTAGTGATTTCCTATTATTTAGATCTAAAATACTAATATCCTTGCTACTTATGAAAATCCATAAAACTATTAATATTGACATACTAATTGTTGAATATTAATATGATGATAGAAGATGAAAGTGTTGTCATAAAACATTGACTTGCATGTTAATTTGATGAATCATATCAAAATTGGCTTTGTATGTCTTTTTAAACTTATTTTTTGATCCTCAACATCAATGTCTCTTAATATGCAAATATCATGACATCATATTTAGAATTTAACAAACCATTTTGTTTATTGCAAAATTTATTGTACATGGATGTCATTTTAATATTTACATTTTCTTTATTATTATTGTAGTAGTACCTTGGCATCTTTGACACTAATTATATTATTTGTAAAAGAAATAAAATTCAGATTTGTTTTTAATAACAAAAAAATGGACATAGAATTTTGGAATATTCAAGGATGACTAAAATTCTTCACATGATTTTTAAAAAAAAATTATCAATTATTCTACATTAAAAATGCATTGTATTGAAGTTGACAAAAAACTTTGTACCACATTAATTTCAAGTATTGAAGAAAATTTGAAAATGTTATGAATATATTAATCATGCACCAATGTGTTATTTACATCATAACATTTTATCATTTAAGTTGACAAGTTTTGTCTAGGTCCATGCCAAATTTTTTATCAATTTTATGACATTGTGCGACATTGTGTGAAGTGATATATATTAGACTAATAATCTTTTAATAGATTGAATCGCCTCCAAACATGCCTTGGGGGTGGATATTTTATTTTGTCCCTTTTAGCCACCATTTCCTTGGAATGAATAGACATTTTAAATTTCCTTTTATAAAATTTACTTTTTCTTTTCAAATCAATAAAATACATTTCCCCTTTTAATTTTGGTCTATTTTTGAATTATTGAAGACTAAACTAATCTTTCAAATGTTTTTTTGAACCTTTGAACCATTATGATTGTTGTTATCTCAAATGCCATCCCAAACTAACAAATGTTCCCTAATCCTAACATCCCTACTCCAATTCAAATGAGGGCAATGTTTTCATTCAAGATTGTAAAACACACATATTAAATTCATTATTAAAAAATTAAAACAAAATATGAATTTATCCATGTCAAGTGGCTATGGTCATCCAATAGGCACTTAGCCTATGTTGGCTACATAGGTATGGAATATTCAATCAACATTCCAATGTTGGCCACAACCCATGTCATTTTTGGGATTGATTTTGAACCCCAAAGATGAAAATCAACCTCTTTACCACCAAGCCACCCCACTTGTGGCAAAAAAATAATGTGCACTTTATCTAACATACTTCATTTAAAACATTACACGAAACATCATTTTGAACTTTGATATCTTATTACAATTTTGTCCAAATGACAAGATTAGAATTTAAACTTAAAGTTTTTCCAATATTGTACATAAATATTCTTTTTCCTTTTAAAAATATAAATTGATTTGAAATGAAAAATATTTGAATTTCATTATTCAATACAATTTCAATGACCATTCCATGGAAAAACAAAAGTTCAATCACATGATTTATAAATGGATGATATAATCATAAATACATAAATAAATTTCATATCTTAAACCTTCATTTGATTCTAAAAATTATATTATACAACTTTTCTTTTGAAATATCATAATTTTACAAATATAATTTAATAAAATGTGTGATATGTAATTTATTCACATATAGTATTTATAATTGGATCATAAATACTTTCTAATAGAAATATAATAAATTTTTTTTATTAATTAATATTATTTCTGATATAAAAATCTATATAATCAATTTTAATTTTAAATACTAATTAATGCCATATAATTAATTGATCTTATGGAACTATAAATTTGATTATGTTTGCACAAATAATATCTTAGATTTAACTTAAAAATATAATAAAAAATTTATGTAGAAATAAATTATGTTTTTTCACATCTCAAATATCTATTTGATTTAAGAAATTATACTATACAATTTTGCTTATAATAGATCATAATATAAAAGTAATTTAGATATATGATATTAAATGGGTCATAAATGACTCCTACTACCTAACATATTCAATAAATAAATTACATTGCCTATTTAATATAGTAATTAATTTTAAAAAATCACATATATCAACATGATAAAGTACTTATTACTTAACCCACATACATATGACCTACTTGTTACTTGCTACTTATTACTTATATCCTACTTATTGCCTATTGAATAGATTAATTGCATAGCCTACCTAATTAATTAATTACATTTAGTACTTAAACCATAACCTGTTTAAATAAATAAATTACATAATTTAATTGATTAAATAATTAATACAAGAGCATTATCACATATCAACATGATAAAATATTTGCTACTTAACCCACATACATATTGTGTAATATTTATGACCTTACAATTTGTAACTTAATAATTGATTAATTACCTAGCCTACTTAATTAAAAAACACTATGACATATATCAATGTGATAAAATATCTATTATTTTAACCACATACATATTACCTATTAATTAACCCTATTTCTACCATTAATTGCCATGGGTTTTTGAAATTTTCACAAACCCACCAAACTTTACTACACATTTAATGGTTAATTCATTGAAAAAAGTTAAAGGAAAATAATTAGATTGCTAAATCCAACAATTTCATTGGCCAATTTATGTTGTTTCATGTTTAATTACATGTGTGTTTGCAACTAAGATTTATAGTCACAAATCAACTTGAAAAGATGCCACATGGAGTCTAATGGCCCTTCAACCACCTTCCAAATCATAAAAATAGCTACATTTTCATCTATTTTGGGATGCCATTAAAAATGGATGATATAAGTGTATTTTCATTTTCATTTAAATTGACATTAGTCGCAATTATAAGTTGCATATGCAATTACAAACCACTTTGTAATCATTTATGTGAGTACTAATCATTTTTACCAAGTGCCATGAAGGACAATCATATCTAAAGTGACAAAAATGGTTGATTTTGACAAAAGTTGCAAATGCATGGGTTGGAATAGACATGATTCTTTGTAGTGAATCCATCTTTTTGCAAGGCATGTTTCATACTATGTGCTTAAACACCATAACTAGTAACACCTTCCAGGTGATGTAATTTTAAGATGTTTGGATTTGAAATAAATAAAACAATCAATCACTATATTTTCTAGCTAATACCTCTGAACTTGTTGAATTAATGTTATCATTGTTTATTCTTGACATGGTGCAAATCACCAAATTTTATATAAAAAACTAGTATTTGTAAGAAACAAAAGAAGACCAATGTGTTTTGGCTTTGTTGCAGGAGATCATTTCTGACCTGAATATTCCTTAATCAAAATCACATGAATTAGGGAAAGAGTCTTTGGCAACACAATCCTAGGTTGTACTTTGTTGATTTTGAAGACCAAATTATCATTTCACATTATGGTTTTAAAAACCTGCGACCATCATTGAAGACATTTATTTACATTATGTTTTGAGACTTGGGCCCTCCCTATAATGTAAAATGTTTTCAATGATGATAGAATATGAGCAAGGAATGATAGAAAATTGTATCAAGATTGTTGGGAGAACAAATGGAAGTGCAATTTGGTAGATCCAAAACAATGGGTTGACATTTCGTCAATTATATTCTCATTTCCTACTAGAAATAATGTCATAACCAATAGCATTATAAAAATTAATGTTAATTATGCAACCAAGGCCAAACAAAACCTTGACACATCTAATAAAACTATGAATGTGTAATCATTATTTTGAATTCTATTCATTATTTTTTAAATGCAGTGTAGAGTAAAAAGTTTTGTTGTTATTGAAATTAGTTTATGTTTATTTTTAGTATGTTGATTATGTCATATTAATATGGACCTATCCAACTTGTAGGCTTTCATAATTTTATTTTATTTGATATATAATGACAACCTAGTGCCCACTAGCCCTTTTAGTCATTTTATTTTATTAAGTTCGAATTGTATATTTGTTAATGTTTTGATAAATTGAAGCTTTTACAAGTTGTACTAGGTGACCACCGAGTACTCAAAATTTTAAAGATTGATTTGAAATGTCAAAATTTAAAGATAGCAAGTTTTTGGTCATTAGTGTGTATTTGGTTTCTTTTTGTAGATGAATATTTATATTAGATCAAGATTGTATATTGATGATGTTTTCAATTATATATGTGATTATATTTTGGTTGACATAAACATATATAGTTCAAGTCCTTAAACTTAGTAAGATGTAGCACATAACATTATAAACAAATATAAAAAATGACAATAATTTTATTAGTTTTATTCAAAATTATTTGAATTTGATGGCTGCTAGGTTGTCATGTTTGAAGTAAGTTCAAAACTAAATATTTTAATCCAAATTAATTAAATTCATGTTCAAGTTTCTACAATTCATTTCTAACTATCTCTAACTCAAAATACTTACCTAAATTATTTATAAAAAACCAAGCTTATACTCCTGGCCAAAGATCCTAAAAGTAAGGCTCAGTTTTATTCACTTGTGGCAAGAATTCACATGAGCTATGGCAGGAGGAGAACACTATTGTGACCCAAATAATCCCTGGAACTGGCCACCAACATTGGCTATGTTAATCTGGAACAGCTACTGGCAAGATAGAACCCATGACCACCAGCTGATGGAATGTGGTCTTTAGCCCTAACCAAGCCCTAAAATTCACGAACCCTAACCTTTGATCCAACGAATGGTCAAGCATTCTCAACCCTAGGGTCAGGTTGATTTTTCCTCCTCTTGGCCATCCAATCTAATAATAATAAAGTTCTGAAAACATCTGAGCCATCAGATCATGAGACTTTTAACGGTTGGAACCTACCCAAAATCACAGTTTCCCTAGAAGAAGGAATTGCTGGAGGAAGGTATTCCATGCAAGCTTGCGACCCTTGCATTTCTTGAGACAGGAACTGTAAAGCCTTTTTTTTCTTGCTATATTTGCTAGAAGAAGATTTCTTTTTTAAATAGAAAAAAACTGTTCTCGGAGATTTTTAGTCACCAAAAGTGAGAAATTTTTTTTCAAAAAATTGCCAGATTCATATATGTGATTTTCATTGCATAGCCAAACATACAGAAGAATGATTAAAGATTTGTATTTTTAATTTCTGGTTTATAGCCAGACTTGACTAGGGATGATTGCCACCAGAGCTTCAACCAGAAATTCCTAAAAAGAACACTGGAGTTCTGTATCAAATTGAGGCCTGGAAGCTATGGCTAAGCTGCTGTAGTGAACCTAAGGGTACTAGGTCTGGTACAGTTTTCATGCAGCTGAATTCATTTGCATTTGGTCATTTGGTTGGGTATGTTTTCAGCTCATTGATTCTAACTTCATAATCTGGTAGAATTATTTATGAGAGAGAGAGGAATCATGTGGCCTGAATCACTAATCTATCTTTCATGCTTAAATTCAGCGATTTCCAACTAATATTTTGTGATTAGTATTCTGCCAATCTCAAGCAAAAAAGGTGGAACTTCTGATTCTGTACAAATTCTTAGGATGTAGATGGCTCTTACCCCAATCACCGCAGTGCAATTTTGTGGAGCTAACTCCATGCAATTTCAAATTATGTGTCCGTGTATGTGGTCATACTAAAGTTCCACAATTTCCAGACGTGTAAACCTCAATTGATTTGCTGTAGACTGATGGCAAAAGAATTGTCACTGTTGAAGAGAAGAAGACAGGCTCAATAACATGGACAAAAGCTCTAGACACTTCAATGGCCAATGCTTATATGAATTAGGTGACAAAGATCTTGTTTATGTGGTTTCATTGAGCACTACACAGGCGTTTGCTAGTATTGGCAACGTCGTCAGCTTCAGATGGACAAAACAGGCCGCTTGTGCATATAAGCATGGGACAAAGAATTCTCCCCTTAGCTCAGGCAACTAATCTTCTTCACAGATACTAGAAGGTCAAATCATTGTAATCTAAGGAGAGTTCAAGAGGACTTTCACACTGAAAATTCTTAGGGCTCAGGTTAAGCCCTCAAAATAAATGTTACACAATTGAGCTACACTTGTCACTACCAATGTCATGACCACTTTCCATAACTGGTTGTGACAAATCATTGATGAACCTACAAAACCCATTGAACCTATAGAGATCCATGATCAATTGCCAAACCATGGAATGGTTCAACTGCAGAAACGACTCCTATCAAATTCAATGCAATAAAAGCGGGGCAGGGGGTTCAAAATCCTTTAACGTGGACCCAGGATGTTGTCACACCATCACCCTTCTGGACTGTCGATTTGTACTCTAAACCAATTTCACCATACACATGGACAGAAAGTGAAAAGTATCCTGGGAAAAATGAAAAGCAAACCTATAGACAGTTGCATCAAAGAATTTTCAGCTAGGTGTTCAGAAAGGGTTTCTTGCAGAACCAAAAATCCTCATACTTCAATTGTTGTTCATATCTTTTGTTCATGACAACATCGGTGACATCATACATGGTTGCCTCATGAAGGTCGAATGTGGAAAGATCCATTCCAGGCTTGTCATACTCCTCAAAGTAATTGTAAACATGTGTGAAGCGGCCGTCTTGTTTCAAATCAAACAAGAAATCTCGCACAACATGCTCATTGAAGTTCTTCACTTCCACAACCACATTCTGCACATCGTAATTCTTTAGCACATTGTGAGATCCGGCTATGACCGATGCCTCATAGCCCTCAGTGTCAATCTTGAGAAGAAGCACATCCTCCTTCACTATGCTGTCCAGTAGAACGACTTGCACTTCCAGATCTCGCACCTGCATGAGCTTGCGCTTTGTTATGTGGTTAAAACCCCATGTCCCTTCTTCTGTGAAATGCGCTTTCTTCTCCTATGGACAAAACACCCATGAACAACAACCATGTCAGACATGAAAGAAATTCACAAAACTATCTTGAAGAATCCATCATCTGTTGCAACAACAATCCACATTGAATACAGATCAGGAGCAGTTAGGACATCTTTCCATTAGGCTGCTGTGATCACACATTCTGTGAACACGGATGCAGCTTTCCATGTTCTTTTTGAACTGACTGTGCTCACCAGTCATCTCACAGCTCTACCAATCAAGCATTAGCCAATTGCAGGAGCTGCACAAGAGCTGCCGTATTTTTCCATGAGAACATGTGTTCCCAGAGTTCTTAACATGAAACATTACATATTTCCAACACAGTTGGAACTCTCGAATGGAAAGCATCGCGACTGTCCCTACCGCAAGAAACAAGGCCCTATGGCAGTGGGCTCTCCATTACGGTGCTGTGATCACAACAGCAGCAGACTGTGTGTAACTGTGAAAACAACTGCCTAATGGAAAGAGACTCTTTTCAGCAGCACCTGACATGGTGAAGTCAATCCATTTCATCAGCTCCTGGCATTGATCTTGACAAACTTGAATTGCTTGAGCTTGCTTGTGCAACTAGATTGGTTAGTTCTGGTAGGAGTTCATCATACAATTGCATGAGAAACTGCAAAGAGGCGAGGGAGTGAGAACTCGGGCTTAAATGTTTTCTGTTGAGGTTTTGTGTACATACCTCCTTGCCAATTGCCACAGGATAGATTTTCCATGAGAGGTGATGTGGGTCATGTAGAGCGGCAGAAGCTTCAAGGTAGCGGCGGGGGTGTTCGTTGGGCTCAAAGGATGCCACTCGACAGCCCAGTGCAGAAGCATAAGCGGAGAAGTAGCCCACATTAGCACCCACATCAACCAAAAGGTTATTGGGAGCTGCTCTACCGCAGACGCCATTGCCAAGGATGTGGCGGAAGATGGTGGTTTCTATGGGAGCGAAGTAGCCAAGCAACAAAGTATTAGAACAGATGTCGCACTTGCAATTCTCGCAAACAAACATCGGAAATGGGGGGAACGTTGCTGGTTTGTAGAATCTGATCTTGGGGTTGCCGTCTGTTTCTAGAGCAGACAGAAGCGCATCCACCATTCCTCCATGCTTATCGCCGCTCATCAAAGCGTTCTTCTCCTCATTTGTCGTTGATTCTGAAGAACCTCATAAACAGTTTTATACACAAAACCTGAAGTGAGTTCCGAGTTCAAAGTTTTTAAGCTTTTGGCTGATCTTATCTGATCTGATCGTCAAATGAGAGATGCGAAAGCAGCTGGGATCTACTGGGGGGAAGAAGAGCTCACTGTTGTTGTTGTTCCTGCAGAGATTAAGAAAACCAGTAGCTGGTGCAGTAAACTCCTCTGGCCTGATCACATGCCATCCCACAAAAAGAAACAAAACCAGTCGTCAAAAACCTGATCAACAAATATATTCACACAAAGTTTGCAAGCTCTCTCTTCTTCTTCGTCTACAGTCTCATGGGAGCTAGTACGCCACTGCGAAGAAGAACCGTGCCAGACTGATCATCATGTCCTCCAGGTAGTTGAGAGATGGGTCGGTCCTGGTTGTTTGAAGAGCTTGTGCTGATCATGAGCAACATCAAAACCCAACAAAAACAAAGAAGCAAAACTCCACACACGAGCTGACGGAACAACTTCTTACCGGAAGCCTGGACGAAAGAGAAGAAGCAAGAGAAGGGAGATTATCAAAGTGAGAACTATCACAAGCTTGTTAGCCAAAGCCCAGTGAAAGAAACGGGAGCAACTGGAGAGCTTCAAATCCCTGATCCCCGTGTTACTGCTGCTCGTCATGGCTACCAATTAATCCCTGTGTCTCTAGAGACCTTCCTGAGAGCTGAGCACTTAGAATTTCTTCCTCTGCTGCTTCTTCTCCACTCCAAAACAAAACTACGACCCTGGCTCCACCATGCTGTGTTTTCAGTCCTGATCAATACTGCCCCAGATCACAGAAAAACAGATTCGTCTGTTGCTTCTTCTTCTTGTTCTTTTCTTACTGGGTGCTTCTACACTAAGCTACAGGTACAAATATCTGCATGCATGCATGCAGAGAAGGAAATGCATGGGTGCGTTGGAATTGCAATCTGTGAGTGCAGCAGGATCCGGTTCTTGTACCCAAATCCAGCTGCAATGTCTCATGGAGTAGCCACGATCAAATAGAAATTTCAAATCCAGCTGCAATGTCCCGTGGAGTAGCCACGATCAAATTCAAATTCATCTGGAATGTCTCGTGGAGTAGCCACGATCAAATTCAAATCCGGCTGGAATGTCTCGTGGAGTAGCCACGATCAAATTCCCATTCAACTACATTTGCATTAGCCTCACTGTTAACCCCTAAACGTCAGAGAAAGACCTCCGAACAAAAAACACTGAAAAGGGGACCAAATTGGTCCCCCTGGTGACTAGGGGTTAATATATTACTACCTACTTGGAGTAGGGTACCTCAAGGGCAAGTTTGGAATACCATTGCCTCAAAATATAATAGAGGTGTGCCAACTAACTCTGGCATGTCATCTAATATTTCTTTAATGGTTTGATTTTGTTTTCCATTCTCCATGGTTGACAGTTAGACTACCTTACCATAAGGGCAGTTTCATCATTAAATAATTCTCAAATTAGTGAATTGATCTTTTGTGAAACAATGAAGTTGAAATTTTAAAATCGACATAGTTATCATAGGCTACACTCTGAATAATTTCACTACTCATGTGACAATATCATAATAGATCATGGACATTTCAATAATTTCAACTTTTAAACACGAATTAATGTTTTGGAAAAAAAAATTATTCGTTTTGTCAATTTGGAAACGATGGGTACATAACCACTATTTGCAATTTTCTTTTGAATAGTCAAATAACTGCCCGCAAAATTGCAGGTTCTTTGCCATTCTTTCATGGAATCCAGCAGGGCTTTCAGTTGTTCTCTAAATAACCAAAATTATAAATACCTGATTCTGATTTTTTTTTCCCCCAAAAAAACTCGCAACCAATCATTCTGTGATGGAATATTAAAAGAACTGAAATCAGAGATTATAAAAAATCAAATACCAACCCAACATTGGTAATGACCAATGTTGGTTTTATGTGTAATATCATAGTACCTTGGCCATTTTCAACAAATGTTTGTCAAGTAATTAATATGTTTTGAGAGTTTTATTTTGTCAAATATTTTCTCAAGCATGCAGTTTTCCACACATTTCAACATTTTTGAAAATATGATAGTTATTTTACAAGAGCCCTAAACATTTGGAGCATTGGTTGCACCAAGGATGATAAAATTTATCCTTCAAATTTTCTTTTGTCTTCCAACCTTCACATGAATCTCCAACTCTTGATAGTTTTATTGGCCAAATCCATGTTTACAATCTGTAAACCATTGTTGATCTCACAACAATGTGACGTGACGTGGCATAATATTCCATGGCATGTCATGAAATATTTTGTCACATCACATACTATTTCCACATGACAAACAAACATATTATGAATATTTCATGACACGCCATGAAATATTTTTCAAAGATTCCTTCTTGCTCACCTGAATAGGTTCACCTACTCACTTGCTCACTTGTTAGCATCGTTTGAGAGGAAAGGATAGCTAACCTAAAGTGTATTTAAGAGTTCACAAAACTCTGGAAGAGGGAGGTCATGATCCAAATTTTGATCATGAAATTTTTATTTTGGATTTTTGAAATCAACATGAAACAATTAGAAGCCATATTCTGATGAGAAGATGGTCTTCTCAATTTTCGATTCAAAGTGTAGGACATGGTTATAAAATGTTTTTCCAAGATGCTGCTACTCTCTTTTGATGTGGATATAAGAAAATGATTAACAATATTGTGAGAATTCAAGCTACTGAACAAGTTTGGGCTCCTAGATCGTTCCCTAAACCCTCCACCTATATGCCATAGGTGCAAGGTGAAATTTTACCCCCAAACTCCACAGACTATAAATTTTCGACTAGTATTTTCACAATTATAAAATTAAATTGTTTTTTTTAATTCTTTTAATTTGATTAGAAGTAATTTGTTTTAGTTAGAAATCTTTATATATATACATATCATATTGTGAAATTTCTTCTCTAGTTGGTAATCTAAGTAAGTACAAAATAATTGGTAAACATTCCAATGTTGACCAAGAATGTATAACTCTAGGTATTCCAACAATTTGTTTAGTCAATATGGATTACAATCCAGATCTTACAGATATATCAATTCCAGCCAATGATGATGCTAGAGCTTCCATTCGCTAGATCTTGAATAAATTGACATCAGCCATTCATGAGGGTCATTACAATTCCACAATGAATGTCATTTGTAAAATTTGATCATTGGACCCTAATGGATGGAGTTCAACTCCTTTACCACCAAGCCACCCCACTTGTTATGTAATAATCTAACTTAGGTTATTTAAATTATATTTCATTTAAATATTACACAAAACTTCAAATATCTAAATTTTCCCATTGAATTTAAGATTTCAATCGCCATTTTCTAAAAAATTTAAATTCAAACACATGATTTGTAAATGGAAAAACCTTATGATTCATAAATCAATAAATAAATAAATCTTTTATATCTTAAATATTCATTTGATTTCAGAATTTGTGTTAATGGGGAAAATGTAGTTTAAGGATTTATATTTAGGACATTTTAGTTTGTAATTGAAATTGGACTAAGGTAACTAAAAATGTAAATTAACTACTGAAATCAGAATGAGGTAATTGAAAATGTAAAGTGACTACTGAAACCAAAAACACTAACCAAAATGAATTAAGTTGTTGACCATCGACTAATTAGGTTAAAACCAGAATTGACCATTGAATTGTGTCATTGACCAAATTTTTTTGACTACTAGTTTAGTTCCATTTATTTCTATTTGATAATTAGTTAGAACTTAGTGGACTTCTAGTTTTTTTTGGACTTTTGGTGCCCTCTTGGGTTATTTAAGGACAACCATTTTTATCTCATGGGATCTTGTGTGTTTTGAGATCTTTTTACCTCCTTGAAATCCTAAAATCATTGAAGTTTTTTTACCTTCCTAAATATAAAAGGGGTTTTTTGAATCTTTGTGAGTTTCTAATTTAAGAATATTTTTGCAAATGTTTTCCATTTACAATCTTCTAGATTAAATCTTTCTAGAATTGTTGTTTCAATCAATCTTAGATATTATTAAGTGTGATCTAATCATACTATTGCAAATATTTTCTAGTTATTTACTAGAATCAAATCTACCTTAATACTATTTGTATTTAGCTTATACTACGTATTTGTATTCACAAGCTATTAGAATGAATAATGTTTTCTTTCTCCCAATACTAATTTTTTTTTTGTAAAAAACCAAACAACCACCCAAGATACTTTGGGTGCCCTTAACATTTGGTGACCGTATTATAGATACCAAACCAATATTTTTAGCTTTGTACACAATTTTGAATTTTTGATAGAACGATTTGTTCTACCATAAATTTGTGGGTTTTATTGTTTTTAATATTTCTAAAAACCATTTGATTATTTCAACCATGTTTACACATAGTATGAAAAAAAAGTTAGATGACATGTTATAAACAAATCCTGGAAGTAATTCCAACTCTCAACCATAAATATCATTACTAGTGGTAACAAAAGGAGACCTAACAGCATTTCATAGCAATAAGGAGTTGGAGATTATACTTGAACATGCAAAATTGGAAACTGAAGGTGTTAATCAATTGGACCAATGGAATACTCCACCAATGACTTCTAGGGAACCTATTTAGGACTCGACTGTCTTCTGGTCCAATGAAACTCCTATACCAAATTTGAAGCCCAAGATCTTGAAATGATTTAGGTCTGTAAAAGGTTAGAAGGTTTACTACAATTTTAAAGACAATTGGAATCTGATGAGAGTACAACAATTCTTCAAGAATGAGTCTTCACGATCTAGAAGAACATCACCACAAGTTACTAACCACTTCTATCCATAGTGTAGAGGTTTTTGCTTTGATCACTCTTCCTGGTTGCATTTTTTGTCATGGAAAAGGTAATGTTATAGGAAATTGTCCCTATAAGGGAAACTAGTTTTTTGGACACCCAAGTTTTGTTCCTTTTTCCATTCCTATGAATCCTTATCTAGGATTGTCATTTGCGTTTCCAATAGTTCCACCATCAAATTTTTTGTTTCCATTTTGTTTACCTCTTGTCAAATTTATGCCAATTGGAAATCTAATAGTAGCAAATTTGTCTAATTAGTTTCAATTTCCTATCAGTTATATGTATGGTTCAAACATTGATCCCATGGGTAGGATGTTTACACCATGGTCTATGATGGGTGGAGGTTATGTACTAGGTTACCATACACACACCATTATTGTAGCTCCATTGATTGTTGCTAGCCCAATGGTTTCCGTTGTTAAGGGAAATGATGTACGTTGCCCACTGGAAAAGGTGTTGGTTCTCATGTTTGTGATGCCATGAAGGACAAATTTAATTAAAGATCGAAGATTGTTGACATCTGTTCTTTCAAAACCAAGTTTGGAATTGGTTTCAATCAGCATGAAACCTTCATCTAAAAAACCACAAGAGGGTGATTGCAAGGTATGGTGGCTCACTTTTGGTGTGACAATGGTGTTTTTTGTTGGGTACCCCTTATTATGGTGAGAAGTATATTTTTAAATCTATTAATTGGTAACTGAATGTAAACCAACAACTTTATTATGAAGATATTTGTGTAGTTGTTCATTGATAAAAAGTTCATATGCTAATAGTAATGAACTTTTGAAGTTCAAAATTATGGACTAGTCGGTTGATTAGAATGATAGAAAATTGAAAGGTTCATTTAAAATTTTATTCAAAATTATTTATAGTGACTTAGCATATGAATTATAATGAAATAATACACTTTTATGTGAAAATTTTCCTTAAGAATCATAGCCAAATTCTATCTATGAACTTTTGAATGCCTTAAATTAATTCATATTTTCATAAGTCCATAGCATTGTTGTTTTTCATTCTTTTTCAATTTGTTTTTTGAAAGGTGCATATATTTGGAATCTCTACTTGGGCTCTTAATAATATGGACTTTATTGTTTTAATACATGGAGTTTATTACCACTTAACCAATGGTACCATAGATAATTAAAAATTTAACACTAGAATGTGGACTTTTGTGGAATACAATTATTTTTAAAAGTGAGCCACCATATTGTGCATTTACCCAAAAACCAAAATTAATACCAGTAGAACCGATTTTGGTTGGAACCACTGTGGCACTTGAAAAGGTAGCAAGTGGTGGAAAATCCTTCCACACCATACCAATAACTCATGGAATACTAAAAGGTGGACCGCCTTATGGAAATCCTCCAAATGATGAAGATGGAAGACTTTCATGTGGTGGACCTCGGAACAATGGACCTCCCAAAAGTTCTCAACATGTTTTGTACCCTAATTGGTATGTGAGACCTGTTGCCCCAACACCTCACATGATTCGAAAGTGTCTTTCATACCCTATATACAAAGAAGGTACAGATCTAGATGTTCATGTTCGAGTTTTCTGAAAGGCCATTAATGTAAACAGAGAAAAAGACAATGCAAATATCATTAATTTATTTTGTTTTACTCTATGTGACACCATTTTGGAATGGGGAGAAAATCTCCTACAATTTAAAATTGTATTTTTGTGGAATTGGAGAATGTTTTTACAAATGATATAAAATTGTTCAAATAGATGAACAAGTTTATATGGCATTAAAATCTATTGAGCAAGGACCTCACGAAAAGTTGGAAGTATATTATGAACGTATATTCAAATTGCCCAAGAATCTTCAAGACAAAATTAAGGATAGTTTGTTAATCACCTTCTTCCGAGCCGGTCTACAACCTTACTTGTGTGTTGCCATGGCATTGGCGAAGTGTGACAACCTTTTTCAACAAAAAGAAGTTGATGTCCAGTGTGAAAAGAACATGGGCAATGTCAAAGATGACTGGAAAAGCTTGAACCTCCCAACAAATTAAAGAAGGACAACAAGAAGGATTCGATTTGTGGCCATTGTCACAAACCAAATGATACCAAAGAGTGTTGCCATTTTAAGCATGGTATCGCATGAATCCAAACTATGCAGTAATTGTCAAATAAGACTTGGACAAATTATTAGTTGCCAATTTCATTACTCTAATGGAAGAAGTTACATGGCTTTCACCAATTGTGGTTGTCCCCAAGAAAAACAAAAAACTACAAATTTGCGTGGACTTTTGCAAACTAAATGTTGTAACCAAAAAGGATCCATATCCTTTACCATTCATGGAAAAGGTCTCAAATATGGTGGCCAACATGAAGTCTATTTTTTCCTAGATTTTCCAGCTACCATCAAATCCTCATTGGTCCTGAGGATTAGTATAAGACGATATTCATTATGGAATAGGGAACTTTTGTGTGGGTTGTGATGCCTTTTGGTTTGAAGAATGCACCACCTACCTACTAATAGGCGGTTAGTACAACTTTCTACGAATACCTTAATGTTTTTATGAAACTATTTTTGGATGATTTCAATGTATTCAACGATATGAACACTCATTTGGAAAAATTCCATTTATGCTTTAACAAATGCCGAACGTTTGGTATCAACCTTAACCCCAAAAAATGCATGTTCATGGTTTCTCTGGAGTTAGTTTTAGATACATTGTATTCAAGGAAGGCAAATTACTGAATCCCAAAAGATATTAGCCATTATCAACATTTTGGTACCAAAAACCCCCAAGGTTATCCAAGTCTTCAATGGTATGGCTTAATTTATCGATGTTTCATATGGGACTTTACCTTTATTATGGCCCCCATCACCAAACTTCATAAAAAAACTAAGACATTTGAATGAATTTCAGAATGTCAAGTTGAATGGGAAGCCATCAAGCAAAGGTGCATTGACGCCCCAATACTCATTGCTCTTTGTTGGGATTTGGATTTCATGTTCATATGGATGCATCCCATTTGGCGTTTAGTGCCATGTTGGCACAAAATTCAACGGGCAAATGTGATCAACTAATGGCTTATGCATCTTGACTTTTGAATAATGTAAAGAAGAACAACAGAACGGGAAACATTGGTGATGGTTTTTGCATTGCATAAATTCCACCATTACCTTTTGGGCAACAAGTTCATATTTTATGTCAATCACATGGCACTTCTTTACTTAATCAAGAAGCCTCAACTTTATGGTCACATAATGAGATAACTACTGTTGTTTTTGGAATATGACTTTTCAATTGTTTACAAATTTGGGAAATCACATTGGGTAGTTGATGCATTGTCACGGTTACCAAATTTGGTGGAGCCAATTGGAATTCTAGATTAAATGACTGATGTTTTTTTATTTCTTTTGGAACCAATCTCATTGTAAGAGATTCACTCCTACCTGTCAACTTGATCCATTTTAGTTCAATATTCTACACACTAGAAATGGAAATTGGCAATCCGTTTTTTGCCTTATATAATGTTTAATGGACATTTGTATTGGTTGGGCATGACCACCTTCACCGATGTTTGCATAGGGAAGAAATCTTGATAACCGTGAAGGAAATCCACCATGACATTGGCAATGGTCATTTTGCTGTAGAGATTATTATCTACAAGCTCTTGGATGCCAAATACTAGTGGCCGACTATGCATAAAGATGTATTGGATTATTGCCAAACATTCGACGAATGTCAATGCACTAGGAACTTGGTACGTACTAGACTTGCCAAACTTATTACTTCTTTACTAGCTAAGCCATTGATGAAATGGGGCTTGATTTCATTGGTCCCATAGAACTTGTTGGAAGGTATACAAGAAACAAATACATTTTAATGGTTTCGAAGTACACTATCAAATGGGTAGAAGCTAAGGCCTTACGGACCAATATGGCAGCAGTATTAGCTTGTTTCCTTTATGAGTTCATCTTTATTCATTTTGGTTGTCCACTTATGTTGGTTAGTGACCAAGGCACACATTTCATAAATGATACCATTGAACATCTCATACACATTTTTTATTAAAACATTGGACGTCAACAACTTATTATCCACAAGAAAACGGCCAAGCAAAAGCTACAAACAAAGTCATTGGAGTATTCCTCACAAATTGGTCAATGAAAAATAGTTCAATTAGGACGAACATTTTCATAGAGTCTTGTATGTTTACCGAACGGCCTACAAAATCACTACTAGCCATACCCCATATGAGTTGGTTTACGGTTCCACCCAATGATGCCAATTGAGTATCTTCTTCCAACATCAACATCTCAAATGGACCATGATTTCTCTTCAACTTGAATACTCAATAGGCAATTTTCTGAATTGGAAAAATTGGATGAAGTCCGATTAGTGACAATGGAAACCACCCACAAGCGTCCACATCACCATTTCGTATGGGCTAAACAACATTACAAACCTAAAACATTTCCATGGGAGACTATGTTTTATGGTTTCCAAAGACCAACAATTCCAAGTTTGGCAAATTGAAAAGACAATGATTTAGTCCTTACCATATTCAATATTGTCTTCCAAACCATATTGCACTCCTCGAAACAATGGACAAGTTTGATGCTAACCCAATTTTGGTTAACATCAACAAACTCAAGTCGTACCTCTTGTCGATGGAGATTCTTGAGGACTGGAATCTCAACTGGAGGGGAGGAAGGGGCCATGGATTGAAGAACTTGAGGATTCACCACCAAAACTTGAGGATACATCACCAAAATTCTCCATTTCTAGTGAGTTAGAGCTTGAGGATACATCACCTAAACTTTTGGCTTTCAAAAATTCAAAACTGGTGGGAACACCTTTAGACTTTGCTATAGAATTATCTTTACCAAAAATTCCACAAGTCTACTCTGATTTGGAAGAAGGAGACATTCAAAATATCAAAAAATTGGATTCTAAGATTGTTAAGTATTCTGCAGAACCGGAAAAGGTCCTACCGAATCTATCGAGATTTTTCCAAGATCGGAAATGAAATCTATCGACATTTACTAGGACTAAATTTTTCGAGTATCAATTCTGTAACCCTTGATCTGGAGGTAATTGAAGGAGCTACCGAAATACTGGAAACCTCTACCATTCTGGTAGAATGTTCTTTCAGTAGAATTAGCCTTAGAATATTTGAAGATACAAAATATGCTAAAGGAGATTCTGGAAGAAACCAACTCTGAAATGGTGAATCAATGGGAAACCGAAACCTCTGACTTTTCAAACTTCAACCATCCCGACATCTGTTGGTTGACCCCAACAGAAGCCAGAGGAGGCATCTTTAACACACCTCCTCACAACAGTATAAAAGGGCAACCCAAGGAAGCCTCCTTTCACCTGGTTTATCCATCTCATATTGAACTTTCATTTTCTTATTGTGTAGTTTCGTGTGAAGAAAAAAAAGGACATTTTACCATGAAAGGAAGCGTTAAGCAAAGAAAAAGCGCAAGAGATAAGTAGTAGAATGAGAAGAAAATAGAGGCTAATAAAGGATGATGAGGAGGAAGAACTGGATTTGGGCATTTCGAAACTAGATCCGATTGGTAAGAAAAAGGGAGAAAAAATAATGTAGTTTCATTTTCTAGAAAAACATTTTTGTTTCTGGTGATGGGTCAGCTAGATAGATGGCAGAAACTCAAGGATACAGTGTGGGCAAAGAAGGTGGGGCTTTCTAGTTTGGAACAAATCCAGTTGCAACCATTTCGGTCGTTGATACAATTTATTTTTAGTGGAGTTATGCGTTACAACCCGGAGAAATTCGAGGCAGAAATCAGAGGAATTTCGGTAGTCATTACTACCAAAATTATGGGAAAGATGTTGCACCTTCCCGTTTCAAGGATCCACATGCCACTTACAATACTGAAGGATAAAGCACAAAAATTTTGTTTGAAGTTCATTGATCAAGAGTTCTGGAACGAAAAAGAAGGGTGGCGAGTTTTTGGTTTCCGAGGGAAATATTTACTTCAAATGCTAGCCTTCATGTAGGTGTTGTGGCTGAGGGGAACTGGAAGCCACTTACATGAGCAAAAAGTTTTTGTTGCTGCTAGTTTTAGCGGAACAATTTCACTAGATCAATTGGGCTAAGGTTGTGATGAACAACTTGCATAGTCGATTGAGGGACATTTCTGGTCCTTCAAAGAAGGTGAAAGACGGCGGGCCTACCAAATTTGGACTCACGCAAGTTCTAGACTTTTTTTTTCGGCGTTGGTTTTTAATGGACGAAATCTAGCACATCGAAATGGATTCCAAGGAAGCGCTCGAAGATTACGCGTTGAGCCATGGCAAAGTTAATATGCCACTGGGATGGAATTCTAGGGCAACAACGAGTAGCCCCCACGTCTAGCCACTTTCGACTCAAATATGGGAAACCGGAATCTACAATCCAGTAGTTGTACCCGAACTAACCGAACAGCTCCAAACTTGGAGTTTAATTTGGTTATGACCACACCAATTGATCGCTAGAACCGGTAATGCAACTCACGGGAAGCGGGCACCTACCAAACCCTGCTCGGAAGCAGGAATGAAGTGAATCTGAAATTCTTCACCGACTCCGAAAGTCACACGACCATCTTTAGCGCTGGACCAACGCCGCCAACATTAGCGCAGGAGCTCAACAAAAGGCTCCAGAAAGAAGCTTTTCCTCAGTTCGGCATCAAAGGTTTTTTTTTCACCTCATGATCTCTATTCTAATGGAAGGTTTTTGGCTGGAACTGAACCCGATCCGATTGATGACACTGAAAACATCCACCCTACCCCAAAAAAGTCAACACCAACAACTCTTTTCAAGGGGCAGGTATCTTTCATCTGCCTATTGATCTTTTCATGTCTTTGAAAAACATGAAGGAACATTTTCAGTTGAGCTCCAGTTTTGAGGAAACGGTGGATGAGTTAAGCCACTGAACTGAGGAGATTTTTGCATAAGAAAAACCTCTTACCACAGAAAGAAAAAACAAAGGTAGAACAGTAGATGGAAGAGTTAGCTAGTTCTAGCAAGTTGAGGGAGAACTAGCAGAAACAATGCTTGGAAAAAAGCTTAGCTTCTAATAGCTGGATTTTGGCAGAGTTACAGAACTGAACCAAAAACCGGAAACAAATAGAAGATTTGGAAATTTGGTTAGCTGCACAAATAATAGCAATGGACTCCCTACAACATAGTTTAATTGATCTAGAACAGAAACTAAAGGTCAAGAAAGAATCTACTCTAAAATTTCAAATTGAACTTGAAGGAGAAAAAAATCTGGTTACGCCTTGCCCAAACCAAACTTAGGGAGGCAAACCAGAAAATTTCCAAGTTGACACAAATTCTTGATGAGTTGTGCTCTAAAGACTCTCAGACCTTCAAGAAGTCTGAGTACGACCTCAGCAAGAGTGAGTACCATCAGATGAAGGCTTGGGCTAAAAACGTTAACATGGCATTAAATTGATTGGAAGAGTACAACCGAATCAAAATGGAGTTGATCATCTTACAGACTGAAATGATGGTTTATAGGCAAAAGATCAAACCGGAAAAGGTAGATCAATAGAACTAGTGTAAAAAATATTTGGTGGGTGAAAATCTTCTAATGTGTACCACATAGGACGAAAAAGGCCTAGTCCTTACTGCAGTACTTCTTACCCTATGTTTTGATCCCCATATAAAATAATGAGTCAAAAGTTGTCAAAGTTTTCAAAAGAATTATATTTTAGACCATTACAATTTTAAATTCCATCATAATCATCCATAAATATGACTTTACATGGTAAAAAAGGACTAAATAAAAACGACAAAAAAAGTGACATTGTGATAAGATTTTGATACACCTTAAAAAATTTCCACCCTAATACAATATTCGTTATGCTTTCAAAGCTTTTTGAAATGATGAAGTTTTGCATCAAACTCACATCTAACACTTTCAAAATGCATATCATGATCACATCTTCCCTAAATTCATGTTTGAAGATCGAACAAAAACTTTGAAACACAATTCTAAGCAAAGTCCGAAACTAGAATTAGAAGTTCAACCCGTGCAACCATAATCAAGTGCTACACTAAAACCACCTTTAACAACTCCTTGATTTTGAAGGTGGAATTACATGTAAAGGGGGCATAATGTAGTTTAAGGATTTGTATTTAGGACTTTTTAATTTATAACCAAAACCGGAATGAGGTAACTGAAAATGTAAATTTACTGTCAAAACCGAAATGAAGTAAGTGAAAATGTAAATTGAGTGCTAAAACCATAAGCACTAACCAAAACGAATTACATTCTTGACCACCGACCACCAATTAGGTTAAAACCAAAACTGACCACCAAATTGTGTCATCGACCAAATTTTTTTGATTATTAATTTTGTTCCAATTACTTCTATTTGACAATTAGTAAAAACTTAGTGAATTTCTAATTTATTTTTGGGCTTTCGATGCCCTTTTGGGGTATTTAAAAAAGACCATCTTAATCCCCTGGGATTTGGTTTGTTTTGATATATTTTTTACTTTTGTGAAATCTTTTTAAATCATTGAGGTCTTTTTACCTTTATAAATATAAAAAGGATTTTAAGAAAATTTGTGAGTTTCTAGTTTAAAAATATTTTTTCAAGTGTTTTCCATTTATAATCTTCTAGATTATGTATTTTTAGAATTGTTGTTTCAATCAAACTTAGATATTATTAAGAGTTATTTTATCAAACTAAATATTTTTTAGTTATTTATTAGAATATCAAGTATACCTTAATATTATTTATATTTAGCTTATACTACATATTTGTATTCACGAGGTATTGGAAAGAATTGTGTTTTCTTTTTCCCAATACCGATTTTTTTCATCAAAACCAAACAACCACCCAAGATACTTTTGGTGGCCCTAACATTATCATGTGACACACTCCCAAGCTCCTTGATAGATTCAAATGTGAATCTAAAGTGAAAACAACGGAACAAGGAGTTAGGGACATGTTCCTTGGCTCACAGCAGTTTGGGTGTAGAGGGGTGTGTTGGAGCTCTAGGATAGGACTAGGAAGAATGACAAGCACTTAATTGTTTGCACGAACCTACAAACAACCAAACAACAAGTTGGTTAATGCATAGTTGGAACACTTTTAATGTTAAGACAAACCATGGGCAAACTCGGAGTCACAAAACTCACCACAACTTGGACTTGGGGAAAGCCACCACCTTCCCCCTTATAGTATACTTTGTGGCTGGCCACGGGACTAGCACTCAAATGTCATTTTGTCCCAAGACTCCTAAGTGGCAATCTCGAAATTCTCACAATTGGGACTCCCGCAACTTTGGGGGCCCATAACTTCACATGCAAACCTTTAATTGTATGAGGTCTAAAATCAAGTTGTAGCCCTCGTCGAGAGTTTTTCAACAATATGTTGCACACCTTCTGCAGTGTCAAAAATTGGGGCGATTTTTAACTTTTAATGCTTGTGAGTCAAATTGTCAATTTGACTCTCGGCCTTTCTTTTGGCCTTAACTTGTGTTTTAGATGTCCAAATGGGTTATACTAGCCCATTTTAAACATCTATATTCCAAGGGCTTTCCAATGGTATAAAAATTTCTTCAATCCATTAGGTTTTGACCCTTGTTATTGCTCTTTGAAAATTCGGAAGACCATCAGGACTCCAATTCCCAAAGTGGAAGCTCCCTTGAAAGTGTGAGGGTTCATTCCCTCACACTTTCTTTCACTCCTAGGCTTCCTTCTTGGCCCACAACCTTGCAAGCCCTTGCCTTGGTCGCAAGCCCAAGGCTAGGGTTGCAACAATGTTATCCAATTTTTCTTCCAATATATCATAGTTTTATTAATAACTTTAAATTTAAATGTATGAATCCATATAATTTATCCACATAAAATATTTATAAATGGATCATAAATCAATTATATATATATATAAATTAATCATATTGAATATGATTTATAAATTTAATCTAAATATTTTAATTTAGACTGAATAATAATAATAATAAATATAAATATAAGAATACTAAATAATTTTTTGAATTTATAAATTTTTCATTTTTAAACATATAATATAATATGTGTAATAACATCTTTTTTACGCATGTAAAATTTATTTATTTATATACATATATTATATTAATTTTTTAAATTTATGATAAAGTTTTAATGTATAGATAAATTATTATTATTTGTTTCTTACAATTTTATATTATTCTTAAATTAAAAGGTCCAAACACCATATAATGAGGCAATGTGTTTACTTTACATTTAGGACTATTGTCCTTTTTGGGTTCCTTTTCCCAAAAAAATGTTTTTTTTAAAAGGAATTTTCAAATGAAATTTTTTTGGACATTTTACATATTGTATTTAGGATTGCCCCAATATGTCATTTTCTTTTACAATCAAATATAGAGAAATATGAATTTTTGAAAGTGCATAGATTTTGCCAGATTTTGTGTTTCATCTTGAAAAACTTTCATAATTTCAAATCATACCAAAACATGTTAACATTTTCAAGTTTATTTATATTATAAGCAACAAGTGTTTTTAAACAACATATACATTGCATCACATTTACATGTCAAAAAAACCTCATGAACTTCCTTTAAACCTTAATTTTTAATAAACAAAAAATTGAAAAAACATGAAAATTTGAGTGTTTTTAAGATGTATTTAATAAAAACCTATTATTATAATAAAAAAATGAAGATGAAATAAATTGTATTACGAAAATTAAAGGTCCCTTTATGAAAGTCGTGTCATTGAATGGAATTGTTAAACATCCTTTATTCAAACCAAACTTTGATATTGGAATTTTGTTTGATTCATTTTAGATTTTTCAATATCCATATTATTCAATAATCACAATTTTTTATGATTCACATGCCATTAAAATGGCACCACATAAACAAATGCAATAAGAATTGTAAAAAAATTGATGTTTTGAAATCAATTTTGGTTTGTTTGGACTCATTCGCTAAAATAAAATAAAAAATTTAGAATATATCATATTTTGACCAATAATTTTTATTTCAATATATAATATCCAATTTATTCACATTGAATATTTAAAATGGATTATATATCAAATATATTTAAGAATTTTTACATGTTTTAATTCATTATGTCTATTTAAATTCATATTAAATTATTATTAATCATTTTTTAATCCTTGTAAAATAATTATATGATCACATTATTTATGTAACGACACATCATTTTGTCCATGTCATTTGCATGTAATTATTCTTTAGTCATATTTTAAATAAATTTATTCTCATATTTTCAAATGATATTTTGGACATCCATGTCAGTTTGTCATCAATCATGGATATCATATGGATGAAAATTTGTAATGAAATAATGATATCATCTTTCCTATTACCACATCATTATAAACTAGTCAAATGCATCACTAATATATGACTACAATTTTTTTCAAATAAGATTTGAAGTAATAGCCTATGACTATAGACAATTATGTAGTGATTTAGGACATCTAGTGATTGATTTCTTGGTTGCAAAAAATAGAATTTCTTGTAATGACTTTCAAGGATTAAGTGCTTTTGAATATGCAAAAAATATATTGAATTGTGTCAAGCTATGAGCATGTAAACTTTGCAATTAATGAAAAATATTTCAAAAAAAATTATGATAATCCAAACTATTATAATTCATTTGTGATCTTCCAAACATACAAAAATTGAATTTAAAAATTCTACTAAATTGGGTGGCTCCTTTAACTATGTTTTTACCCTTTGGTCTTCTATGAAACTTGAAGATGTTTTATAATTCTTCCAATGTTGATGCTAGAAAAGTTTTTGGATTTGTTTGTTTCTATTTCGACCTGTGAACAATGTTCCCAGACTTCAAGTATAAGTACACTAAGGTCCTATTGTTATTTAAAAGATTTAAAACAAGTGTCTTATGTTTGTTGTAATCTACCTTATGGAAAGGAAGATCAAACATTACTAATTGATGATGAACCATGTAAGGTATTTTAGAATGCAAAATGGAATGGTATTTTTTTCTAGTCCTTTAAAATACAATTGTTTTCAAAAAGTAAAGTGCAATGGTTGGACTTGGCATTTTGTTTGTGGCATGTTTTGATTGGATTGGTTTGGCATGTTGAGGATGAATCAAGTTCATCATGACATTATGGAAAATTATTCTAAGCCTTGTTTAAATTCTACTTCAGGAAATTAATTTTGATTTTTACAATACATAATAATGCAAATGGCAATGTTCACAATATGCAACCCCCTTAAGGTGTGTATTCTAAAATGTTTTGTTTGTTTTCAATGTCCATTTTTATGTTATAACTTCATAATGTTATATGTTTTCAATTTATATTATTGATTTTCAATTATAGTTGGATTAGATTGTTCTTCCTAGACAACGTGATGTCATTTGTAGTTCTAAAAGGGAGAAAGCAATGTTGGCCATTACGATTTTTATTTCAAATTGATGACAATGTAATTGCATATTTGACAATGAATAATCACAAAAGTTTTAATACTAAAAGAAATTGACTTTATCTTGAAAGTTGAGACTATTCTTCTTTAGGGATTGAAAGAAAAGTTTTCAAACTATATATATTTCATTGATGATGGCATGTTTATTATTTTCAATTTGTATATAAAACATTGACAAACTCCTTAATTCGTGTTCAACAGCCTGGTGGCCACCAAGTTCATTTTGTATATGAGTTATTCAATAAAGTTTATTTATCTATTATGAAATTTGAATTATATTAATTATACAATGTCTTTGAATTTCAAAGCTTTAGTTAGTAATTTGGTGGGCAACAAGGCTCAAAATTAAATTTTGAAATCTCCTTTTGACATTGTTAACAACCTAGTGGTCATAAGGTTTAATTTGTATGATCAATGTACATTGCTTTTATTTGATTTTTCAAGCTTGTTTTCTATTCATACTGTTAGGTCATATATACATATAAGGTCTATTGTTTTATTGGTGTAAATTTCATGTTGATATTTTTGCACTTTTGTAGATTCTAGAATTAATTAAATATTTGTTATTTTGAAAAATCAAATGAAATGTTATACATGAAAATAAAACTCAAACCATTTTGTATCACAAAAATGTAGATAAGTGTAACATGGATTTCATGTTAATTTCTTAAACAAAGATACCTCAAAATTAATGTTGTAGCATAATTGAATGCAATGACACATTTGTCATGATTATTTCATGTAATTTGATACATAAACCTTGCACAATTCACATAATCAAATTACTTGACAAAGTAATACATTTTTAAATATGTAATCATCACACAAATTAATATTTTATTCATCAAACTTGAATAGCAAGTAATCCACATGACAATTGTGTGAATCATAATTGTGTGAAAATCAATATATAAATGTACATACTCACAAAAATCCTGAATTCGCACAACAAACAAACGGTAACAATTTGTGACCTAAGAACTTTGTGATGTTAGCCCCAATTAATGGGGAAGTTTGGACATTGTGTAACATTTTAAAAAATTTCATGTTATGTTTTATATGTGGGATGACAACAATATTTGCAAGCCCTAACATAGGAATGCATGAAAAGCTAGACTTAATCTTAAACCAAACTGACTCCAAATTCTTTACGAAAATGACCCGAACCAAAAGTTTTTTAAAATCCAAAAATTGGTCTCAAGGTTGGACCAAAAGTTCCATTAAAAAAAAACTAATAATGAAAATTGGGACCAAAGGTTCATTTGAAATCAAAACTAGACAACACTTGTCCTCACACCCTAATCTGTCCACTGAGGAATAAGTGGACAAAAATAGTTCCCTTGTGATAGGCTGCTCTATAATGGGTCCATCACAAGTAGTAGTACCTAGTTAAGGGCTTTGAGAGGTCTCACAAACTAGGTAAACTAATGTTATTAGTCCACCATTAGCAATTTTCACTTAAAAGTTCCAACCAAAATTCCAACTTGACAAACAATATGAATTTGGATATTTCTCTCAGAATTCATATGTCCAGTCTCAATCCCCCCTTCCATAATTCTGATCCAGAGTAGAACCTATCCATCAAGTACTCTAGTACCTAGGGATGTAATGCACTGATTAATTGTTTAATTTAGAATTGACAAAAATCTGAATGAAGCTCTCAAGCACAATAGCTTCATTATTTAATATAGTGTCAAATTGTAAATTATTTTTTATTTTTATTTCCATATATATCTAAAGCAATAAAATAAAATAATTAGGCACCTTGCTGCTGAACCAGGGTGATATGTTTCACTGCACAGTGCACAGACATTAATATTTTGTTTTACTTATAACAAGGCTATCCACCATCAGACTAGATGCTTGTCCCATTTTGCACCCTTTGCCAGCAAGGGTGGGGATTGGAATGGGGGTGGGGGTTGCTTCAACTTGCATCCATGACCTAAGTTCATTCATGTAAGTTGCAGTTGAACTCATCAAGTAGTTTTTAAAAATTCTAGCAAAATCAACACAACTTCTGTTGGGGAATTTGAGTGGGTACTTTTGCTCTACATGTGAGTGGTTTTGGTGTCTCATTTAGGTTCTATCATTTGAGGCTTTTTCCCGAGTGGGACAAAATGTTCATCCACTGTTTCCACTTTCGGTTTTGCAAGTTTTATCCACTTGTGACACCCTATTGTGACCCAAATAATCACTGGAACTGGCCAGGAACACTGGCTATGTTCGAAACAGGTCCTGGTAGTACAATCCATGACCACCAGCTGATGGAATGTGGTCTTTAGCCCTAACCAAGCCCTAAAATTCACAAACCCTAACCTTGATACAACCAAAGGTCAAGCATTCTCAACCCAAGGGTCAGGTTGATTTTTCCTCCTGTTGGCTGTCCAATCTAATATTAATAAAGTTCTGAAAAGATCCGTGCCATCAAATCATTAGACTTTTAACGGTTGGAACCTACCCAAAATCACAGTTTCCCTACAAGAAGGAATTGCTGGAGGAAGGTATTCCATGCAAGCTTCCCACCCTTGCATTTCTTCAGACAGGAACTGTACAGCCTTTTTTTTACTTACTATATTTGCCAGAAAACGATTTTTTTTTTAAATAGAGAAAAATGGTTCTTGGAGATTTTTACTTATCAAAAGTGAGAAATTTTAAAAAAAAAATTGCCAGATTCATATATGTGATTTTCATTGCGTAGCCAAACATATAGAAAGATGATTAAAGATTTGTACTTTTTATTTCTGGTTTATAGCCAGACTTGACTAAATCTTCCCAGGGATGAGTGCCACCGGAGCTACAACCAGAAATTCCTACAAAGAACACTGGAGTTCTGTATCAAATTGAGGCCTGGAAGCTATGGCTAAGCTGCTGTAGTAAAACTAAGGGTACTAGGTCTGGTACAGTTCTCAAGCAGCTGAATTCATTTGCATTAGGTCATTTGGTTGGGTATGTTTTCAGCTCATTGATTCTAACTTCATAATCTGGTAGAATTATTTATGAGAGAGGGATCATGTGGCCTGAATCCCTAATCTAAACTTGCTCGTCTTTCATGCTTAAATTCAGCACTTTCCAACTAATATTTTGTGATTAATATTCTGCCAATCTCAAGCAAAAAAGGTAGAACTTCTGATTCTGTACAAATTCTTAGGATGTAGATGGCTCTTACCCCAATCACCCCAGTGCGATTCTGTGGGGCTAACTCCATGCAATTTCAAATTATGTGTCAGTATGTGGTCATACTAAAGTTTCACAATTTCTAGACGTGTAAACCTCAAATGATTTGCTATAGACTGATGGCAAAAGAATTGTCACTGTTGAAGAAAAGAAGACAGGCTCAATAACATGGACAAAAGCTCTAGACATTTCAATGGCCAATGCTCACTACTACATATTGTGCCTTTTTGCGAAGGGCCAAATGAAAAACCTGAAGGGTTTGCGAAGCAAAAACAAAAAACTTAAAGAGTTTGCGAAGCAAAAACAATCTGGCATATTTACGATGCGACACGCATCACAACTTGTGGTGCACCACCCATCGCTAATTTATAATGTACCTTTAATCATTGCAGCACTTTTGCGACATATACGACAAACAAAACTTTGCGACTCGCTTAGTCTCCGTTCACCCTAGCAATATTCCACACTTCGCAACGTTTAATCATATTCAAAACATAGCACATTTTACAATACACAAAGTATCGCTACAAACTTTGAGAGTCACAAAACATCGCAAGCTTGCGTTATTCGGCACCTCGCATTTTACGTTTGAATATGTATCACAAACTTCATCACAAATTTTTACAACACTTTCCGATGGTGGACGTATCACAAGTTGCGATGTGCGTTAGCTCGCAAATTAGTGAAAGGGTTACGTGGAGAAGGAAGTTTCACAATGTCATCTGATTCCCAAAATGCCATAAGTACCCTGCCTTTGTTTCCCTTGGTGTGATCTGGACCGTCCAAAATTCGTGCGGGTAACTATTGTCTAATTTC
>Ga0209208_10001113_pt1 | contig 37388 bp, 16 predicted proteins | sample S1TSphfallax_3_FD_187694 | JGI IMG/M metagenome (GOLD analysis project Ga0209208, IMG submission 187694) | Host-associated microbial communities from peat moss isolated from Minnesota, USA - S1T2_Fd - Sphagnum fallax MG (SPAdes) (version 2) | ecosystem: Host-associated > Plants > Peat moss >...
TAATACAAAAACACCCAACAAAACAAAAGGGGAAAATTGGGACTTAGGGGGATAATTGAAAGGACAAATTGAAATGGAGTACCCAAGGAGTTGCATGTTCATGGGCACATAACATAATTGGGGAATGCAAAAGAAAAATGATTTTTATAAAAAATTAAATTAAATACTAAATACTAAATATTTTAAATATTTTAAATATTTTTTTATAAAAAAAACATGAAGGCAAAAGGTGGAGTGGACTACCTACTAATGTTCATAGATTAAGTCTAAAAGAAGAAGGGGGAAAATTATTTTTAAAAAAGAGGCAAAAGTTTGTGTGGAGAAATATGGGAAAGTCATCTGCCTTTCAAAAAAAAGGGGTGGCAAAAGTTTGAGTGGAGAAATATGGGAAATTCATTGTGCCTTTTAAAAAGGGGTGACTATATGACAAACCCTAGAACACACATCTCTTTTTTGTCTGCTTCTTTGCTATAATAGTCTTCTCTCTCAAGATGAAGTTTGACAAATTTTGCATCATCACAACAACAACAATGATGATGGGATGAAAACAAATTGATGGGATCATCGGATATATAGCATCAAATAGATACGTCAAATGAGGCTATTGACATAGCCCACCTTTAATTTTCTTTTTCCAATGTGATAACATCCCTTTTGCAAACACAAAAAATCAATATATTCCCCTTTAAAATTTGCAAGAAAGATTCAAACTCAACAACAACAACAACTTCTTCTTCTTCTTCTTCTTTTTTGCCTCAATTCTTTTGATATTTTCAATATTTGTCTAAAATTCTAATCCACACTATCATTTCCATTCCATGGATTTTTTCTATAAAAAATCCTTCTAGAAGAATCTGGAAACATCAAAAACCTTTACCTGAAACTAGGTACCACATTTACAAGAGCAGGTGTCAACTACAACAAACTATTAGATTCTTCTAGAAACATCATAGACCTATAGATTTTTAAAAGCCCAACCAAAAAACAACAAACTAGAGGCCTATGGGGTCTTGTAAAGAGGTGGGGGGATTTTGGGGGGGTCCTTAATATAGGTACTTAGTCCTTACACTACACAACATTGAATGAGGAGACCATAATATAGGTCCTAAAACAATGAGACTATAGTTGGGTCCTTACAAAGTTGGCCAATAGAAGAAGCTATTCTCTGATTTTGATCCCACCACAAAAATAAATAGAGGGCTTGTGCAACAAGACCAAGTGATGACTCAACCGAAACTCTCAAGGGTTTAATAGGCTCAATGGGCAGGGGAGTTGAGAGGGTTTTCTTTGACCATTACTTTGCACCCAACACACACATTTTTTCAAATTATTTTGTTGCATTTACATGGGTTGTTGGCCCATGACAACAACATGTAACATGCTTGATTGTACCCCCTTTGGAAGTTGGGAATAAAATAAAAAAGCCCAACAACTCGATCGAAGCCTTTGTCTTAGAACATGTTTTTTTATGACCATGATTGCGTGACACAATCCTTGCACCTCGCCTTCCTCACTTTTGAGGGTTAGGTATGCAAATCCTTTCACCTACCTTCCTCCCTTTTGAGTGATATGTGCAAGCAAGGAAGTTCCAAAACAACACCTACCTACCAATGGATGGAAGTTTTCCCATTGGGATTTTGTTGTGGATGAAGCCCAACTGAATCCAAGTTGGGCTCTACCTTGGTTTGGGTTAGGAAGATAAATTTTAACTATAGTTGAGGTAGGTATCCTAATTAAATGATTGATAAATGGATTTTCTTATTGTTTGGTCTTTATAGTGGACCCCTCTTCTAACTAAAGCCTTGCTTGTTGTTTGCTTGCACTTGTTATTTTTTGTTTGTTTTGATTACATTATTTCTAGTCAGCTCTTTTCCTTTCTTCACTTCTTAAGTTATCCCAAGTTTGTTGGCTTGTTCATATGCCGTTAAACCTACCATAGCCTAGGGTAAGTTTCCACATTGACAAAACGAATAATTATTCATTTTCAAAAAATGAATTTTAAATTTTTTTTGAAATTATAAATATTTTCATCACCTATTATAATATTGTGATATGAGTAGTGAAATTATTCAGAGTGTAATCTGTGATAATTACAACGATTTTCAACATGTCAACTTCATATTTTCACAAATTTTCATTTTGTTATTTTGAGATTATTTAATTATGAAACCGACCTCAGGGTAAGGTGTTCATTTTCTTTAATTGCATTATGTTAAAATGTACGAATTTCTTTTAATTTTTTTTTCTTAATCCTAGTTTTAATCTTTGTGAATTATGCAAGTTCCTTGTTCTTTAGCTCTGCAACCCTTTTTTTTCCTTTTTCTTTTTTTGCATGCAAACTTACATGTCAAATTATTTGATTTTTTACAAAAAAAAACATTTAACATTGCATGAGGTTATTTTATTTGTACTATTTAGGTCTCATCTATTATATTTATTCAACATCCCCATTTTGGGGTTTTTTATGTAAATCACATCATCTAACTCCTTTGTTCCACCTCTCCCTTCCACCCTCGTAACTTGCCTCACCTTCGCCCATTGCCCATGACACGATGTAATAAAATGTGGCCTTTGGCTTAAAGTATGGTTATGTAGACAATACATCTAAACTTGGGCCAGATCTAATGGTGAAATACTTCTTGCATAGATAGGTTTGAAATTTTTTAGAAATTTATATTGCCCAAAACCACAACATGTAAATTATCAGATTTCTTTATGCCAAATCATGCAATTATATTTTAAATTCCAATAAAAATAGTTTCACCATCTTCCAAGGTTTTTTCCACCACAAAATATTAGCATTCATATAAAAAAACCAGGAATATACCGAACAAATGTTGAAAATTTTAAAGCATTTATCCATTATGATTTTATCTGTAGTTTTTTTCAGAAAAATTAACAAGCCAATGTGCAACATTTTAATAGTTTGAAATATTCAATAAGAATGGACAAAATTTCTATTTCTAGAAATAAAACCAATGTGACAATTCCACTACAGAGTTTTGTTTTCACAAGCTTCAAATTATGATGCCAATCTTAGATTAAACAAATCTTAATGTAACCAACCACCAATATAGTATTTCCAATTTTTTTTGGATGCGTGATTGACCTAAAACACAATGAAAATATAAAGATTACACACAAAATATGACACATTTATAATGGTGACAAATGCACACAATTTTCTCACCGAGCCCTTTGAATATTGGTATTTCACAATGAACATTTTAAAAATAGATTATGGGGTTAATTTATAATTGAACTTCAATATAAATGTTGTGTAGATATTACTAACAAACATGGATTCCAATTTATAAAAAATCACTCTAGGTCATTTTTGGGGAAAAAATCTTAATTTTCAATTATAGTTGATGCAATGATTATTGATGAACCTCACAAAATTATTTTCTCCTTTCAAATGCCAAACCTTTTTTCCACATTTGTACAGTAGGTATCCACTTGGTTGTTTCAATGGCTAATTGAATTGATGAGATTTATTGTACCAAGAATTTATAATTATGTCATTTTGTGACAAAAATGTTATAGTTGTCCATGCAAATATAGATTACCAATATTAAAAAAGATATTTGGTACATATATCACAAATCATGTATGTTTCAACAAATGGAAAATGACCTTGTATATAAACAATTTCATAAAACCTATAAAATATAGTAATAATGGTAAGCCATTTACATTTTCATGTAGTATGGATATATTATTCATCCATCACCTAGATATATATATGGAATATGTTAGTGTAACAAATATATAAATTGCAACCGAAGTGTTGGACCTTGGCATATGAGAAATGACGTCAAGAGTTGGGTAAGGACAAAGCTAAAGGACAGACTATCAAAATGGCAACAACAATGTGTCAAGTTGCAACTTATATTATTTATAAGGAAATTTAAGTGAAAATTGAATATTATTCAGATTTTAATTGTTTATGTTTTTATCATATGCAAAAAAACAAATGGAACAATTTATTTTTAAACCAAACTCATAACTTATATAGTGTAAACATTTCATATTCAATTACTATTGATTGGTGTTTTCTTTAAATATGACCTCAAACTTCTTTTTCTTGAAAGTGAAAATGTTATATAATGTAATGAATTGACAATTATTAGTTAAAAACCTAGCTTAAGTACATAGATCATGTAATCAACTTAAATAGGCACCTACCTTAATGAATTAAATAAAAAATTATTCAATCGTCTTACCATTGTTGACCACAAACACACCATTTGTGAGGTTTGATCATTTGACCTTTAAGATGGAAGCAAACACCCCTACCATCAAACCATCAAACTTATTGTAATAATGTGTCACATTGCATTCGATTTACCAAATACTTCATTTTAAACATTACAAAAAAATAAACTTTCAAAATTCATATCTTATTGAGATTTTGTCCAAATGAAATGATTAAAGTTTAATTTAATTTTTTTTTTCAACATTATACATAGTTATATTTATTTCATTTTGAAAGTGTAAAATCATTTGAACAATTTTTTTCTGAATATCACTATTCAATAACATTTGAATGACCATTCTTTTGAAAAAGAAAATGTTTAATAAATGGAATTTTTTTGGTAATATAATAATATTATTTATGTTAGGCTACCCTCAATTATTTTAAGGCTATTTTTCATTGTTCTAAGTTATTTCACCCTACATTATTTGCATTTATTTATGGTTATTTTCAATTGTTTTGGCTATTTTAGATATTTCACCTTAGTTTACTTTTAATTATTCTAAGTTACTTTTGGCTATTTATGTTACTTTTAGAGATTTTATGTTATTTCACTTTAAGTTATTTCTTATTATTGCAAATTATTTTTGGCTATTGTAAGATATTTCACCTTAGTTTACTTTTAGTTATTCTAAGTTACTTTTGGCTATTTATTTTACTTTTAGATATTTTATGTTATTTCACTTTAAGTTATTTCTTATTATTGTAAATTATTTTTGGCTATTGTAAAATATTTCACCTTAGTTTACTTTTAGTTATTCTAAGTTACTTTTGGCTATTTATTTTACTTTTAGATATTTTATGTTATTTCACTTTAAGTTATTTCTTATTATTGTAAATTATTTTTGGCTATTGTAAGATATTTCACTTTAGATTATTTATGGTTATTTTTATTTTTTCTGGTTATTTAAAGTTATTTCATCTTAGGCTATTTTCAGCTATGTGAGGCTATATTAGTTATTTTTGGTTATTGAATGATATTTCACCTTATGTTATTATTGGTTATTTTAAATTATATTATCATAAACTATTTTTAGTTATTAAATTGGTGGATAGTGTTGGTTATTTTATTGGTGGCTACTATTGGTTATTTTATTTTTAGGTTATAATATCATAGGCTATTGGCAGTTATTTTATTGTAGGCTATTCTAAATTATTTTTCATAGGCTATTATTAGCTAATCTAAATTATTTTACCTCAGGTCATTATATTTTATTTTAAATTTTTATACTTATGATAAAATAACTTATAGTAACATAAAGTATAATGACCTTGAATAACCTAAAATATAACTTGAAATAACATATATTAATTAAAAATAAAATAACCTTAGGTATAACCTAAAGTTAGTTGAATAATTTAATTTAAAATTTATTTGAAATAAAAAACTTATAATAAATTAACTAAAATACCGTAAAGTATATAACATATAATAATTTAGGGTATAATAATTTATAATAACTTAGGGTATAATTTACAATAACTAAAATAACCTAAAATAATATAAGGTGTATCCTAAAGTAACATAGGGTATTTAAAACAACAACATAAAATTAAACTTATCTACAACAATAAATTATAATAATGAAACATGATGTTTACATAGTGATATTATAATGAAATAATTTTCACCAATGTGAAATCACTAAAGTGCAGTGAACTTATTTCACTTTTAAGGTCCCATAGTGATTTAGGTTAGTGAATTACACCCCACTTTTCTACCAGTGTAAACATAAATATTGTAGATTATTGAATGTCATTTGACATAAGTCTAACCAATTTTAAATGTGCCTAAAATATGAATATAACAACTATTTTTAACATAATGAACATTACAAATTATTATAAAATATCATATCATTAATCAAAATGTATTTAATCTATTCATTGCATATTCTAACTTCTTACATAATTATTAGTTGTTATAATCATTATTACTTTGTGGTTAATTTGAAGTTACCATTAATATTTTTTAAATTAAAATTCACAAGAATCTTTAAAATATTTATGTGCATTATTATAATGCATGTTTATGATCATATCATGTCTCAAGAAGATGATAAAGGCTTATGTTGGTTAGCCCTACATTGGACGCAACCTTCATGGTCCATGAAAACACATTCTATCAATGCCCTTGTAATACAATTTTTTTTACATAAGTTGATATGTGTTTCAAGGTTGAGTTCAACAACAAGAGTGAATATAAACATTGAGGAGTTCATTTTGATCACATGATAACCAACATTTGAAATTGGTAAATCCCATAAGTTTAATTTTGCACTTCTTTGCTTAACATTTGTGAAATGATTAGTTATGGATCTATTATTTAGTTTGGAAATTATTAATCAAATTAATTAAAATCCATACCTTTTGGCCATATGTTAAGGCCTTCACCAAACACAACTCATCGCCAAATGTTTGAATGCTTCATAAATATATCAATGATCAAATAACATTTAATACCACTACGCCATAAACAACATTTTATTATTCAACACTTTTGCAACTATGTTTCAAACCTAGTCATGTAGTTGTATCGAGCATGCAACTATGTCATTTTTATAACTAATGTCATAATTGTGAATAAGCAATTAATCCCATGACTAGTAATTTTGGAATAGTTTTTTTTACAAAAACTTTGTTCTAAATAGCCTATTAGTAGCTACTTTTACCCTACACTATTCTAGGTTATTATAGCATATGTTGTTAATGGGTGTTGGTTTTTCAAGATGTCCAAAAAAAATCACATATCGCAATGGTTTTTGTGTTTAATAAATACCATTTTGGATTGAAAAATGGATAGTTATTTCCGTACATAACAATAGACATTATGTGTGTGTGTGTGTGTGTGTGTGTTTTACCAAAAACTTTATAAAGTCCTAATACGCACCATTATGGACACATCCATAATCAAATCAAACCCCCCCCAAAATGGTATTTTGCAATTTGGACAATTTTAAAATTAGGTCCAAATTCAAACATCATAGTCAATTGTCTATAATCCTATTAGGGCCAATTTACATAGAATTAACATCTATATAGGAGTTACCTATCAATGCCATAATTTGTTGCACAAAATGGTGTATGTAACATGGTATTTTCATGTCTGGACAATACGTGTTTTGTGAAACAAAATGTAATACCCATATCATACCATGTTCCACTGATTACACAAATTCCACCTTTTGGAATTATGAAATATTTGTTATGCTTATGAGGGTGAAAGTATCCTTGGGTGGTATCACTAGGAACCACCTCAAGGAATGGTTAAATAACCAAAAACAACCAATTCATTCTCTTGGGTCCTTTTACTTTAAATGTTTTCACAATTATAGATTATTATTTTCTCATAATTATCAATTGCATGCACTATTATATGGCTTGTAGTTTATTTTGGAATAAAAATATTAAAAATATTAAAATTTTGTATTCCTAATTAAAATGGCCCCTTCCAAAAATGAGAGCCTTAATTTTGGAAATTCATAACTAAATTATACTTATTCAATTAATTGCCTAGTAAAAGTCTGGAAATAGAATTACTTCCAAATTACCTTATAAGGAAAGTTCCAAGAAAATTTCCAAATCATGTTCCAAATTTGTGTTTTGTGACCAAACGATTCAAAGAAAGGAACCAATGTTACATTCCTTTTTTCTTTTTTCTAAATTCAATGATTATAAACATCAAAATACACAATATTCCTGATATTATTGAAGTTTTAGCATATGTGGAACTTGATAAATTTATCATTAAATTTTTTTTATGAAAATATTTATTTGACTGTTTCTTAAGATTTTTCAAAGTTTGATGGGTCCAAGAAAATCAAGGTGTGATGATCCTAGTGGTACCACCCACGGAAACTTACCCCCAAGATTATTTATTATTCAAAATGATTTTTTGTCATTTAAAATTTTATATATGAAATATTTTGCTTTAAAAAAGCTATAGAAAGCTATTTGGGATAATATTTTGTAATTAGCTTAAAAACTTTAGTATTCAAGGATAGTTGAATGTACTATAACTTCAAATAAATAAAGCATAGGTAGCCTAGAATAGGTTAGGATAACATATAATAGAATAACTTATAATAGCTTAAAGTAAAATAACCTAAAATAAAATAATCAATAATACCTTGGGGTAGAATAATCTATAATATTTGGAATATTTTAATGTAAAATAGCCTATAATATTTGTTGGTAAGCAATAAATCCTAGTTCTATACAAAAAAACACACATAGAAAACATGCATCAAAATGATGTATAACTTATTAATATTCAAATCTAATAACAACACTTTCACCATTAGTCCTAACATGTCTTCTACTTATAGGTATTAATTAGATTTTGTTATGCAAACCTTAATCCTTTTTAATTTATTATACTAACTTCTACATGTTAGCCTAGGCTAGGTAGGTAGGTAAGTAGGTAGTTGGGTAGGTAGGAAAAATCTTGTATTATGCAACCATTCAATTTGTGATTATTTTATCATTTGCAATTATGTTTTGTTAGTTTTACAACTAGTCCCCATTCTTTTCAACATATTTTTTGTCCTTCATTTCAATTTTATAAACTATATAAGGACATGCATTTGAAAAATTGGAAACACACAAACAATATAAAAAAAAACATGCAATTCATGATAAGTTAATGAAAAGGCTTGACTCTAAAGGCTAAACAAAAAATTAAATTAAAAAATTTACTTATTACCTATTCCCTACCTACCAATGTAATTACCTACTTGCTTATGAGTTTTACCTATCTACTTACCCACCTATCCATTCACCTACATACCTACATACATAAATTGAAATTTAAAATTTTCAAAAAACGCAATGTGGCATATTTCCATTATGCCTATTGGCAAATTTTGATCACATTAAGTGGCAATATGTGAGTGGGTTATATTTTAGTTGCAAAAATGGGGATTAATTGTAAATTGCATACAAATGGTTAATGAATGAAACCATATATGTTAATCGTATACATCATCCATGTGAAATGGGTTGAGATCATAATGACTCATCATTTGCTAGATGTTGAATGTGATTTCACGTATGTAATTAATAAAAATTTAATCACTTTTGTCGATTACAACTTATTTATAATCACAAATTAGAGTTGCAAACTGATGTTTTCCTTATAATGTAAGTAGGTATGTTAAATAAATATGTAAGTAGGTAGGTAGGTAGGTAGGTTAGTAGATTAGATAGGTGGGTAAATTAACATAAAAAGTTAAGTATGTAGCTTAGGCTAGGTAGGTAGGAAGGTTAGGTAAGTACATAGGTGGGTAGGTAAACATATGTAGATAGTTAGATAGCCTAGGTAGCCTATGTGGCCTATATTAAGTAGATTGAGCGGCCTCACTTAAGCTACCTAACCTATTTAACCTAGGGTAGGTCACATGGTGCCATTTGTCACTTGTGGTTTTTTTTTTTTATGGCGTTATTCAAATTAAATACATTGATTTATTCATTTAAAGAATTAATGTAGTTAGTAAATTACATGTATTAAACATGTATAAATATGATAAAAAAATTTAATAATTTTAAAAAAATACTTAACATTGATTAAATTGTTGTAAATAAGAATTTATAGTTAATTACTATAATATATTTATAATTTGCGAGTTTTTAAACATTAATTAAAATTATATTAAATAAATATTAATATTAATAACCGATATAATAAATTGAATTATAATTTTATTATAATTTTAAATTCCTAATATTGATATATTAAAAATATATATGAAAGTTTGTTTCAAAATATGTAAATAATGTATTTGAGTGTTTTTATTTATTAAGGAATCCACGTTGAAATGTTATTATGTAACAACATTCACAAAGAGGATATGTTTAGATCAATTTACATTTCTTAAGAAATAAAGATAAATGTATACATCTTTGAAAAAACTTTAAGTATAAAGTTTCAAAATTTTCATTTGGACAAAATATCAATAAAACATTGAATTTTAAAATTGACATTTGTATACAACTTAAAATGGAATATGTTTCAAAAAAATATTTCCTCACTTTGTATTAAAGAAACAAAAAATGGTTTTTGGTAAAAGGCTTGGTCTCCAACTTTCGACAAAGTTCAAACCCCACAATTGACATATACATGGTCAATGTTCATATGTTGATTATATAAAAAAATATTTATAAAATAAAAATAAAATAGACATATTAAAAATTATTAAATAAAAATTTAAAAAATTGCCAAATGGACAATTTTTATTTTTTCAAGCCTATTTAATTTTTTAAAAATCGTATATATCTCTATAGTCATGGTTACTAATGGCAATTTACAACTAACGAAAAAAATATTTTTAATGGATAAATGAATTATCCATATTGTCTATGTAGTCATGTAGTCATACATGACATTTATGATTACAAATATAGTCATAAGTCTAGACATATTTGCCATGTTTTGATGTTGTGATAATTATGATATTCTCCTTGCTTTTGGCCTCACTCTAAGACTATATCTCAAAAGACAAACACAACATGGTCACAATGTTTTCATTTTCAATCTCCATTGACTTTAATCACAATTTTGAACAACTACACATGTGAATCAAGATTGATATCTTTGACATATGGAGGATACAAGAACTACTTTTTAGTATGTTACCTCTTAGGTTTTAGTACTACAACATTCTCTACTACATGTTGTTACATACTCCCCATGGTAATTCCATGAACTACAATGTTTCCACCAACTAACTAAACCATGATTCCACTAGATGGTATTGGGTAATTAGCTCCCACTTTAGCATTATTGTAGTAATAGTAGGTCATGTTGCACTCCATACATATATTAAAAAAATGTAAAATATGACATTGGTACTATGGGTATAACATGGATTCACTAAGATTTATTTCTCATATTATTAATCAAAATTTTATAGATTAGTTTGATTTAATTACTATTTCATTTTTCTTTCAATGGTTAGATACTAGTTACATTTGATTGGTCAAAATGTTAGTTTGAATTTTAATTCTAATTAGGACATTTCCAATGCTATAACAAATCTAAATTATATTTTTTGTTAAGACATTCTAATCATTAAATATTTTTTCTATGATGTTTACATTGTAATTAATTGCAAAGTTGATTACAATTATTTTTTAGTTATAAATTGGAGTTGCAAATTGGCATTTTTTTATTAATGAACATTATCATTACATTTTTCACTTAAGATATTCAATTGCCAAAAATAGATGGGCAACAAAAAGTGACAAGATTGGGAGTCTTGACAGAGATCATGACATTTTGACAATGTCATAATGAAGAACACTTGTTGCACTCATGTAAGCAATAAAGAAAGAACTAAATAATTGGGTTACTTGTTTATCCCAAAATTTGCAGAATGAAATCATAGTTGTATAATGCAAAGGTGGAAGACCTAGCAATAGCTTCATTGGGCAAACACTTACCATCATTGGTCACCATTACTTGGAGAAATGGGTTAAAGAGAAAGAGAAATTGGTAGTGACTAAAAAAAATCGTTTTGGAATAAGTTGCCATAGATATTAATAGGACAAAAGAAAAAGAAGAAGGGAACAACATTTGTTCATATTTTTGAAAAATCAAAATTATCTTCACTTCAAGAAAGGGATATAGGTAAAAATTCAAAAGAACTTATAATTGCAACAAATCCAAAAGTTGTGTCAAACATTGCAATTGTTTAGCCAAACAATTTCCCATCTAATTAACTACAACTATAAATACTAATTCATCAAAAGGTTTTCAATTGAATGAAATGATTTAAATTTGATTTTAAACATTTAATCAAACATTGATTAATTTATATAGATTTTTCTGATATTTGAACCAAAGAAAAATTATATCTTTAAACTTTGGTAGAATGTCCAAACATGTTAATATGTATCAAAATAATTGTAATCACTATTTAATATTTCACATCTTAAAGTGTTAACTTGAGTTGGTGTCGAGTCTTTTGGATTTACTTGAATATTAATATTCATAATATTTTATGAGAATATATGGATAAGCTTGAAATCAATCTAATGAATAAAAAAAATCCAAAAACATTTTTAAAGGCCTTGAAATTTCTGAAAATGACACATTTTTGAGAAAATTTTGATACCAACCTTAACATAATCGTATTTAATGAAATATTTTATTATGTCCTACGAATTTTGAATGATTCGTTTACATTTTAAAATCATAAATTTGTTTAAACAAAACATGATCATGATTTTCAAGTTGATCATAACCTTCAAACATTTCATGATTGATGTTTATAAGAATTTCAAGAATATACAAAATTATGTTATTTTCAATGGATGTGGAAAACTCTTGATATATGATAATCATATTGTTAGATTCACTTTTACACAATATGCAAACATATGATGGATTTGCTTAGATTGTTGTTATTTTTAAAGCTTCCACACAAAATTTACTAGTTCACATTTTCCGAAATTACAAGTATTCATGAAATACGACATGAATTTATAAATAAATCATGAACATTTTTTCCATTAGTGATTTGAAAGGATTTCAATGTTGACATGTTACAACCTTTAGATATGTTGTCTTGATTTCATGATTGAAAACATCTCTATGTCTTTTTGCAAATGAATATAAATTTACATTTTAAAAAATTGAACTAATACATCAAAGTATACTTTTTAACTTGATTGTGTTTGGACAAATGTTTATAGCAATCATTCCAAATCAAGGTAGGTTCCCAAGACTTATTCGCTTGACTACCATGAACACATTTTTTTTTCATTTATGAATTCAAACCATCTACCTATGTACGATTTTTAAAAAAAAAAGATTTTTTATTTTATATAAATCATATTATATAGCCTAATATACTTATAAGTTCATTAATTAGGTTAGAAAATAGTTTGACCTATTTTAGCATAGGAGGACAAACCCCTTAGGCATAAACAAGCTATTTGATGACTTTGCTATTTTTAATAATGTTAGATAGTAATTAGCGGTGTGCAATAACCATTATCCTTGCATTTAGAGAATTATAAATGTTCAAGAAAGCCTCGACTTTACACACACACACACATTGAATATGGGTGCAAGTTGGACATAAAGTTTAAATTAAAACAAAATTGTATACACTATGATAATATGTTTCAATAAGATTCTACATGACTTAAATTAGCGGCTTGACAAATATTCTTTGAAGGCATTAAAGTTAAAAAAAACTTGTTTCAAATATAATTTTAGTTTGAATGGAGTGAAAACTCTTAAGGTACATTTTGTTTTGTTGCAACTTGTTCAAGACAAACAGATCATGTTATTTTCTGTTAGGTAGAAAAACTATTGGGCACACTAGTTATTTACAAATGACGATTCCATGATATTTTAACTAGCATGAAAAAATGACATGTGGGCAAATGACATGCACACTCAAAACCTCTTCTCATGTTATCATCATATACACGACATCAAATTGTGATGATCACATTCTTTTAGTCATACCATTTCCAACCACTTATCTTCTTTAGCTCAAAAAAAACTTTCATGATTGAAAATAAATTGAAATATTTTATTCTAAAATTTTATCAAATTAATATCTTCTATTGGTAATTGTGGCAACCAATAATTTATGAATTGCTAGTAGTAGGTAGGCTAGAATGGCTAAAAACCACTACCTCCATTGTTATAAGATTATTGCCACTTATTTAGCTACTATTCTAGAAGGATGAATTAATGGATGAAATTTGGATGAATTAGTTGGATGGAGTTTAGACATTGAAATAGGATATAGAAAGATTCAAGGGGGATGTTTTATAAGGTGGCTACCATTTATCAAAATAATGGTTGGCCACCGTAGAAGGGAATCAAAAACATGTCAAGAGAGTAAAAATTTGAGTGTGGATTGTGTTTGATATTCAAAAGTGTATTGTGTGTGAGAAGGAAACATGTAGTGCATAATACAAGATGTTGTCAAAGACTATTGTAATGCTAGTTACCTTCTTTGTGTACTAGATTTTTGGGACTACAATTTCTTTAATTCAAGATGGTGTTTTGTTCATGCAAATTCTAGTGCAATCTACATCTAGTTGCATGGGTTGTATTCTTGAAGGATATCAAATTCAATAGTACTTGAATATAAACTCAAGGATTTTGAACTTACAAAAAAATTCTCTAGGCGGTTAAGACTATTACTTTTACTACAAAAATGTTCCTAGAAATCCATTCATGAGACCGTCCTAATGACTAGGTGATATAATGTAACACACATGATGATTTCATGATTCTTTGCAAAGTGCCTCCCAAGTTCAATTTTTGTTTGCAATGAGTCAATTTGATTGGCCCATCAATAAATTAAAAAAAAGGAACTCTGGAGTCTCCCCAAAATAAAAGGTTTTGTTTTGAGTTCATCCCATTTGGCCTAGCTGAAAGGAGGACAACATTTGCCAAAGCATATGGGATAAAAGTGAGGTGCTATGGTGAACATGTTGGGAACTTGGGGAATGTATTGAGAACCCATTGCGAACTTGAACCTGGAACATAGTGGGAACACATTGGGAACTAGGGGAAAATGAAAAACAATCCCCTCCCCGTCCCCAAACTTAAAAGGAAAATAGAGCAAGGCACCTTGAATGCATGCTTGGGCCTTCCCATTGGTTGCATGAAATTTCACTTCCCAAAGGAGTTCATCACCATTTTTGGCTTGGGCTAATACCCCTTGCAAAGAACACCCTACCATTCCAAACCAAGGGCACTTATTCTGTTTCATATTAATTAGTTGGGGGTGCCTCACAAGTCCAACTTTAAATTTATTTATTTATTTATTTATTTATTTAGCAATGAGCCAATTTGATTGGCCCATTGCAAAAAAAAAAAGTTGAAATATGGAGGCTCCCCAAAATAGAAAATTCTATGGAAAGATGGAATGCCTCCCCCTTTGGCCCACCTATATAGGTGAGAAGGGGAGGACCTTGGGCAAAAGATGTGGGATTAAAGCGAGGTGCTATTGGGAACACCCTTCGGGAACACATTGGGAACCTGACAGGAACCCATTGGGAACTTAAGGGAACATGTTGGGAACAAAGGAAAAATGAAAAAATTACACTTAGTGTCCTTTCTGGGTTCTTTAATTGAGTTTTTTTTTTTTTTTTTGTTTTTTTTTTTTTTTTTTTTTTTTTTTTTTTATTTTTTTTTTTTTTTTTTTTGGGTTTTTCGTTCATTTCTTTGCATTGTTATCAGACTTATTTTTGGAAAAACTTTGAAGGTTTCTGATTTTTCAATACAATTTCAACTAAAGATAGTGTTTAATCTTTTATTTTAATTTTTCCATCTGTTGTCAAATTTTCAACCTCATAAAATTGAAAAATAAAAATAAAAATCCTGTCTCGGATGCTGAATATTATTAAAAACTAAAACCAGTGATTATTGATAAATTCAAATTATTTCACAAGATGCATTAATAATAGAATTGCCCATCATGGAACACTTTTCAAATATTTTCTTAAATTTTAAACCTATTTGAGCAATTATTGTGTCATTGGATGCACAAACTAGAAGGCTACAAAATGTTTTTAAAGTGTCAGAAGTAATGAAGCACTATATATATAAAAAACACAAGAAAGGATGAGTGATAATTTGCTTCAAAACTTTTGCAAAAATAGCTTAGACCCCCTTTCTAGTTCCAGCCCCATATTTTCTTCATGTTTGGTCCATTTTGATTGATTTAAATCCTAATGGGTGCACCAATTAGGGCTTAAAAAAAACTTATTTATGTATTTGAGAAGCAAAGATGTAATGATAAAAAATAAAAATTCAGCACATGTATGTCTGCCAATAAATTAATTTAATTTTGAAGATTTAATTTTGAACAATAGAAACATTCTTGGAAAATTCCAACAACTTCTTCATTTTTCCTTCACATGAATTTTTTTCTTTGAATAAAAGTGAAATTAAAAAAAAAATCAGCATTTATATATATATATATATATAATTTGTGCCAAAAGCTGGCAATGTAGTATGTTTTTCTCATCCACCTTATGCTAGAGGCAATTAGCAAGATTCAAAAATTCATTCCTAATATCTCTTCATTCACTCCATTTGGCCTTTGCTTAACGGTTTGCAAAGTCACGTAGACTTGTTCATCCATTTGAACCTTATAATATCACTTGCAAAAAACCTTGTGTGCCAACTTGAAACAAATTGTGCAATAAGGGTGGCTTTGCATATGCAATTTTCCTCCTAATGGAAGATATCATACCTCAAAGTGTACCCAAAAAAATTAACAATGTCCTCTTCCTTGGTCTCCCCTCTTAGTACCAAATTATCACTATGCCCCTTAGTTTGTTGTGTTTCAATACCTCGGGACTACCATGCCTACATTACCACCATGTGTTGCCAAACTACCAAACCTTGTAGACCCCCTTGTCTCAAAGCAATAGCCTCCACTTCATTCTTTAGGAGTATCATTGTAGTGGCCACTAGTGGTATCATTTTAGCACTAGCACTATCATTCCACCATATTCATTCATGAATAATAAGATTATTATCATGACATTTATGGGTATATGTAAGATAGAATGTCCATATGAAAACATAACACATGATAGTTTTTTTTTGGCTCTCTTGTGGATTATAAAGTGTCCTTACTCAAATGGTTTTTGAGTATGAATGGGTATTTTGTAACAATACAAAAATAATTTTGTAAATGGACTCACCATAATCATAGTTTGTAATGAGGAGTTCATTTATCAAGGAACAACATTAATAAACATGACATTAACAATTCAAAGTAGGGATTCCGCAAACCATTTCAAGATGGCATGAAAGTTTGCAAGCAAAATGGAATTTTTTTTACAACATGATCTTTGTGGAATACTTATAATTTTAAATTTTTAAATTGTGCCTTGAGATGTATTAAATAGTTGCCCATAATGATATTTTGAAGAAGGTGATTTAATTTGCTTTGTAAATGAGAATTTAACAATTTTAAGCTTTTAGCACTATAAAACTATACTAGAAATAATATTTATAAGGAATATCATCGTGCCATTTATGGTCCAGTCTAATTTACATTCACACATACTCTCACAATACATTGCCCATATATCCATAGGAAAGGTGTATTGGCATAGTTGGGTCTAGTAATTTGGAAGTGAACCCTCTTGCTACTCTTTCCATGGCTTTGGGGGTTTTCTAGGAACCTTTGCACTAACATTTTCCACTCCCACTTTAACATGATTTTTCTATGTTATTTGGGGGAGGGGGGTACAACCTCCATGTCCTTGCCTAAATCACTATCTTTCATTTCTTTTAGGTTGGAATCCCATTACCATCCAAAATAAAAAGTTGGTAATGGCACCTTCTTGTTTGGTGCCTTACTTGTTCACACAAACCACAAAGTAGTTGAGGAATTTGTGTTTGTTGTTTTACCTTTGGCAATTGAAAAATGGTTGTATTCCTCGTCCTCCCCAATACAATGGCTTGAAATTGGGTAGGAGATATGGGAATACCTTTAAGAATCCATGTATTACCCTCTACATACAATTATAATCCAAATTTGGATATTCCAATTCCACCTCAAAAGTTGTTATTGCGGTAGTTTCTATAGTGGTGATGACCATTGAAAATTGAACAAAATGAATGCTTGGGGTTAACCTTCTCAAGTTTCATCCTTAGAAGCTCATGGTTACCTTCCTCCATTTTTTTAATAATTATCCTTCCTTAGACAAATTGTACCTTAAAAGGTTCTACCCCTTAGTGTTCATTGTTGTTTCACGGGGTGCACCCATTATATGTAATATCCACTTATGGTGCACCACTTTTTGTATTTTTCCCAACCAAAGGAATACCTTTCTTTTTTTTAAAAATCCAAACTTCCCACCTTTGATCTACCTTTTATCCCATGGGAGCAATACCAATAGGTGGTATTTGTTTCTTGGACATGTATTGGCTTTTCTTTTAAATGGTTTTTTTAACTACATGGACCAATGTTTCCTCTAATCATGAAAACACAAAGGACAATGTTGCTTTGAAGAATTGGAATTGCACCATTTTGACTATAATTTGCACAAATTATCTTTTTTTTTTCTAATTTGTGCAAATTAATTTCACATTCAACATTTGTTTGTGAGTTCGTCGTTGCATTAATATAAAAATCGAATGCAATTCATTAGCAAGTGGGATGCTAAATGCCCCTTAACAAGCTCCATCTGGTGTTGCTTTTGGCCTAATAATGTAGCAAGCCCTCCCTACGAAGAAGTGTGCTATTTGGCCAATGGGTTCAAATTGATTTTTTTAATCTTATTTTAAATATCTTAGGTTATTATTAGCTATTATAAGCTATTCCACCTTAGGGTATTTTTAATTATTATAAGTTATTATATTTGAGGCTATTCTTGACTATTTTACCCTAAGCTATTGTTAGTGTGAAAATTTACATACTAAATTCAATTTGCATTCCTTTAATGTGTTCCATTGAATGAATAAATAATACAAGAAAATACATTTAAAATGTTTTGTTTTACTAGTGACTAGTACTAATAACTTAACATTAACAATGACAATAGCATGACAAGTAAATTAGTTCAAATTCAAAGTAATTAGTTGATAATATAACAAATAACTTATAATTATTATATCAAATTGGTAAAATGATAATTATTACCATTAATAGTAAAAATCATATAAAATAAAAATAAATAAATAAATAGGTTAAGAACTATCATAATCTATTTCAAACTATTTCACCTCCAGTTATTTAAGGTTATTCTATGTTATGTTATTATAAATTATGGCCTAGGCTATTTCAAGTTATTTTACTTTAGGCTTCTAACCTTAACCTAAGGTTATAATCAAAAGTTACATAGATTAAAATAAGCTAAAGTAAAATATTTTTCAACAAAATGACTTTGAATAGCCAAAAAAATATAGAATAACTTATTTAAAAATAACATAAAATATCTAAAAAATATTGTAAAGTAAAATAGCTGAAAACAAAATAACTTAAGTAACCTATGTACAATAACTTAAAAATTTGTTCAGTATTATAGTTTTCACTAACTTAAAAATAATTTAAAATAACTTACATCCAACTTAGCTTATGAAAACTTAGACATAAACTTGGGTAACTTACACTAACCTTAAAAAATAAATAGCCTAAAATAAACTGTTTGCTTGAGCATCAAGTCTGAAATCCAAATTATACAAATGAAAATAGGAAATTAGATATCTAAGTAGTAAGTTTCTTCCTCCTCCTGTTTTTTTAAATATAAATATTTATTATTTTATTTTATTTTTAAATTTTTTTTAGGCTACAAGTCAACATATATGTCAAGCACATGCAATTTCCAAAAAAAAAGAATGTAAGGCATGAAGAACAACTCACAAGTTCCTTTTTATTAGTCAACATTATTTTGTCAAGAGCACCTGCAAGTTCCCAAAAACAGATGTAAGAAAGAGAGAGAGAGAGAGAGAGAGAGAGAGAGAGGAGCTCTCACAAGCTCTCAAAAGATCTAGGAAAAAGGGTTGTAGGAAGTATGGCTGGCAAGTTCCAAACAATGAAGCTTCCTACAACTTTTGACATGAGTAAATTTTGGGAAAAATCATGAACAATTTGTGTCCAACTGCAACAGGTGCTACGTAACCTCAGGTCATCCACGACTTTCAAGTGCAAAACCTGAAAGGGCAGGCAAAAAGCCAAAAACCACACAAAATAAACCACCATAGCTAGCTAGTTCTCCTCCTTGACTTAGAATTCACAGCTTTTCATCAATCCTACAAATGGAAATACACAAAAGGAGACGATTGAAACACTACTAAACATGCATTCACACTTGGTGTTAAGGACTCTTGTATTAAGTCCCGTAACACCAAGCTACTCATTTAGAACTTAAACCTAGGAGACGATACAAACACTACTAAACGTGCATTCACACTTGGTGTAGAGGACTGTTGTATTAAGTCCCCTAACACCAAGCTAATCTCATTTAGAACTTAAACCTAGGAGACAATACAAACACTACTAAACATGCATTCACACTTGGTGTCAAGGACTCTTGTATTAAGTCCCCTAACACCAAGCTAGTCATTTAGAATTTAAACCTAGGAGACAATACAAACACTACTAAATGTGCATTCACACTTGGTGTTAAGGACTCTTGTATTAAGTCCCCCTAACACCAAGCTAGTCATTTAGAACTTAAACCTAGGAGACGATACAAACACTACTAAACGTGCAGTCACACTTGGTGTTAAGGACTCTTGTATTAAGTCCCCCTAACACCAAGCTAGTCATTTAGAACTTAAACCTAGGAGACGATACAAACACTACTAAACGTGCATTCACACTTGGTGTTTAAGGACTCTTGTATTAAGTCCCCCTAACACCAAGCTAGTCATTTAGAACTTAAACCTAGGAGACGATACAAACACTACTAAACATGCATTCACACTTGGTGTTAAGGACTCTTGTATTAAGTCCCCCTAACACCAAGCTAACCATTTAGAACTTAAACCTGTTTATCGCGACAATTTAATGTTAAGTTAACATTCACTTAATATTAAATAAGCACCCATTCAACATTGGGTGCCACTTAAGATGCCACCAAGATTTTCATCTAACATTAGGTGTGAATGCACCTTTAAAAGTGTGGTTAAGCACTGGTTACCACACTGGTTGCAACTGGGAAATGCAAGGGGGTGTGGATTTTGAGCTTTCCAGGGTGAAACTTAATTTTGTTATAAGTATGTGAGTAGTACTTGTGTCATGGGTATATGTGTGCATTTCAGGAGTTTTTTGAAAACAATGAAGTGCAAGCAAGCTTGTCAACCCACCCAATTCAATCTTGCTTCCTATATATAACTTGCAGGTTCATGACCATCATCAAATTTTCTCTCTTTTTTTCTCTTGAGCTGTTTTCACAAGTTTCTATCTCTACCCAAATCTCTACTGGATCATTTTAACGTGGTGTTTGGTCCCAATATGGAATTTTTCTGTGAATGTTTTCAAGCGGACAAGTTGTAGGGAGGTTCCTCATCTATTGATAAAGACACAGATTCATACTTTGCTGTTTGGTCCAGTAATGTTTATTGTCTGTTGTTTGATGGAGCTTGTTTTGTGTGGATTTGTTACTTGGTGATGCTCATAGCTTGAAACCGTAATGAAGGAATGTCAAGTTTGTAAAATTGAATTGCATATGGAGTTGGAAAATCAGGGTGTTGGTTGATGCAGGTCAGAGCCTTTTTAATTTTGGTCTTGATTCTTCCCATCAAAGCAAACAAGACACTATAATAATGGGAATCAGCAAGATTTTGGTGGTTGGAGCAACCGGATACCTTGGACCATTCATCACCGCGGCGAGTGTTCGGCTGGGGCATCCCACCTTTGCTCTGGTTCGCCCAGCCACAGCACGACCCGACTCCTCAAAGAAGGAGCTGATTGAGTCATTCAAAGCTTCCGGCATAACAATTTTGGAAGTACATACATTCAACCCCCCAACTTTTTCTTTGCTCAATTTTATTTTTATCTCTTGTGAAGTTCAGGAAAGACAGGACATGGGTATGTCTCATTAGAGAATTAACACTTTCATGGTCCTTGATTTCTATCTGAATACTCCAACAAAATGCAGGGGGACGTTCAAGACCATGAGAGTCTTGTGGCAGCATTGAAGCAAGTGGATGTTGTGATCTCCACACTTGGCGACACTCAAATAGGGGATCAACTGAAACTGATTACAGCAATCAAGGAAGTGGGACACATCACGGTATGTCAATCTCTGGTTCACAACTTTAAACACTTGCTCAATTTTGTGACACGCATTGTAGTGCAGCAGAGGAAGAAGATGCAGGGATTGAAGTGCAGAACATGGGGTATGTCTCTAACCCCTAGGGTTTAGTGGGCAGTCAGAAGAATATCATGGCTGAGTTGATCATCCTGGCCAGGGAGCATGTAATTTTGCATCTAGACACTGCACTCATTTATGATACCATGTTGTGCACTAAAGTTTTTTTACTGGATCAACATATTTCATACTTGAATTCAAATCTTTCTTTGGAGTTTGATATATTGTAATTTTTTTCTGTGCTTGTGCAGAGATTTGTACCTTCAGACTTCAGTAACGATCCTGAGAGAACTGCCAAGATGAAACCTACAGATGTGTACTTTCTTTCTATGGTAGAAATCCACAATGCTATCAAAGCGGCAGGCATCCCATACACATTTGTGAATAGCAACTGCTTTGCAAGCCTTATCTTAGGCTCTTGGGTCTTCCGCTATGGAAGCCTTTTCTCAGGCTCTTGGGTCTTCAGCTTTTCTCCTTCTCCTGGGCAACATGAGCTGAAAACACTCCCGAGGGATAAAGTTTCCATTTTGGGTGATGGCAATGCTAAAGGTCTGTCATTGGCTCATTGTCCTTTTGTCTGTTGTTGCACGTAACTCTTGCATCAATGCCTGATCCAGCCTCATAGATAGTACTGTAACTGCCTGTTACCTTTGGGAAATGTGTTGGAAATTTTTTCCAAGTACCTGCAAAATCAGCCACTAGAACTTGTGTAGATCATTTTCTTTCCTTTTGGGTTTAGCTGTGACTCAGGAAAGCTTGTTGGGTGAACAGCTATATTCAATTCTGAAGAAGACGTTGGCACATTCACAATCAAAGCAGTGGATGATCCACGCACTCTAAACAAGCAGCTGATGATTCGACCAGAACCCAACATCAAAAGCATGAATGAAGTTGTGCAGTTGTGGGAGAACAAAATCGGTCACCGCCTTGACAAGACATATGTACCAGAATCTGAAGTACTGAAGCAGATTGAAGGTAAAAACAGAGCATAAAAAGTCCTCTAACTGCGATTCTTTTTGGAAAACACTTCTTTTGTTTGTTGAGAACTGTATGTCTGTCTTGTCCAGACTGTTTGACAGAGTCCATGAAAGTTAACTCTTGCAACCATGATGATCTTGATCAAAATAGTCTTGATAGCTCTTTACTCCCTTCACAAAGTTGCAGATCAGCTCTCTGCAGTTAGGTCATCATTTTTAATGCAGATTTTCATTGTGGGATTTGTGTGACCACAGAGATGCCTTTCGCAAGTAGCTTCTTTCTTGCAATCTCTTACTCATTCCTGGTGAAGGGGGACCAGTACTTTGAGCCAGGACCCGATGATGTTGAAGCTAGTGAACTGTACCCAGATATCAAGTACACTACTGTTGATGAAGTCCTCAACAGATACGTGTAAAACTGTCATCGAGCAGCTTTTTTTCACAACCATGATCTCCATGTAAAATCTGAGAAAAGGTGGGTGGTGACAAAACAGCTTCCAGCTGATCCAATCAGCTGGATTGCCAAACTGCTGTTTGAATTCATTTCTTCAAGTAAGCCACAAAAGGGAATTGTGACTGAAAAGGCAGATTTCAATGAGAAAGAATTGCATTGAGCTCAATCTGGTTATGTAAGTGATAGATATTGTAAAGATGAATTATGTGATAATGCTCAAAGATTGTTGAATGGAGCTAGCTAGAGTATGCCTGGTGTCATGGGTCTCTGACATAAGGATCACTTGAAACTTGTTTTGCCATCTTTATGGAATTGCTCTTAACACAGGGACTAACAAATTGTACTTTTGTGCAATTTTGTTAGTTCTACAAAACTAACCCCTAGCAAAAAGTTTGCATGCTCTATTATGGTCCTTATGCCAAATTTGCAGATCCATCATTTGATGATTTCAATGTTGTTGAGACCTCACCATTGTCATGTTACTTATGAACTAGTTTTTTTGACATGAATGGTGGAGACAATGCTAAGTACCTTGCATTCTCCTATGTTTTAGACACAAGTATCCTATATATTAGACCAACAATGATGGTGCATGATGCCTTCCACTGGCCACCAAAAACACGTTCGTGTCAAAATGGAAAAAGGAATGTGATGGAGGAATTTAGGACCTTGTCATAGAGTGTCAAAGCCACTTCCTAGAGCATGAAATTATGTGAACTTTGTGTGTGGTGAACCCCCAATTATGGGCTAGGAGTCTTAAAAGATGCATAATAAAATTTTCACATTCACTTGAGTGTGTTGAAGGCCACCTTGTGTTTCTTCACAAGATGGGTGAATTTGGCCAATTTCTGTGTGCCTTATTCACAACTCACACCTTTGATTTGTTTTTTTCTTGATAATCATGGTGCATATGCTAATTAAGTCATCTCATCATAATGATTCTATCTAATTATGGGGTTGTGGTGCAAGCTTTCTACATTTGTCATCTTCAACCTATTAAACTATCAAAATACATAAAGTCAGTTGAGATTGTTGCCATCCAAGTTTTGGGTTTTATCAAAGATGAATGAACCTTCAACATAGCCAGCTTTATGAAAAACATATTGCAATTAAATCACCCAAGCATGCACTTGGACATGTGCACCAAATTCTATAGTTTACAATTTTTTTTAATTTGTAGGGTTTTCCTTACGACCAAGCCATTGCCAAATGGCAAGGCAAAAGTTCAATATTGCATAGATGACAAAAATTCTTGGAGGTTTGCAAAGTGCAAATTTTGGGTGGCAAATTAATCAAGGAATTTGGATAAATGTGCCACAATTTTTAGGTGGTTTTCGTTGATATATAAATTTTTTTTGTCCATTGCATTCATACATTTCTTTTCTTTTGGTTTATTAGATTGTAGTGTCATTAGTCATGGTAGAATTATGGGGGTTTCCTACACTTTAAAATTTTGTGTATGTTCATTTTTGAGGTTTTGTATTTTTTGTTTAAGTGAAAGTTGAATGTTCATGTTTGTTGGCATTTTATTGTAAAGGAAGGGCATAATGAGTATTAGAATTTGAAAGATGTTTTCATAGTTGACAAAGAGGAGGTAGATGATGCAAAGAATATGTGTAATGAAGATTCAAGTTTCAAAAACAAAAACAAAAAACAAAAATCACATAATTTCAACCAAAACCCAAAGAGATTTTTTTCTACTTTTGTGTCTATGGTTATGTTCATTTGCAAAAAAATGAGATTTGTATGTTTTTGCACTTGGATGTTGGCATGTGTTGTTTATGTTTGTAACATGCATGCATTTTATAGTAGATGAAGGGCAAAATGAGGCTTTAATATCAAAAGGATTATTTCATAGTTGATGATGAAAATAGGCATATTCAAATTTGGGAGGTACATTATGGTTTTTTGGTTTTATTTGTGCTTTGTGTTAACAAGCTTTTATTGTAAAGGAAGGGTATTTTTTAGTTCAAAGAATGATTTGATCCATTTGATGAAGATACAAATGATGCAAAAATTATATGTGACAAGCATTGATCAAGCCCAAACAAAGAAGAAAAAAAAGACAAAGAAGTTTTCATTTTAGTTTTTTTCCATCCAATTTCTTCTAAAAATAAAGTGAAACAAAAAACTTGTTATTGTTGTGCATGGGTTAATAATACCTTTATTAACATCCCACTATTAATTTTCTTTTCTGTGAAAACCAACCACTAAGAATTGAATGGTCTTCAACCCATGAAACCTAGGTGGGGTGAAAGGTTTTTGGTTGACTTAGGTTATGAGGGTAAATTCTAGGCCAAGTTTGGGGCATAAGGCATTTCATCCCCAAATGTTGTCTATCCTTAGAAGAAAAAAACCTTTAATTTTTTTGCAATCAGATACTAAACAAGTGGAGAACTAATTACACATAAAGGCATTTGTAAATTGTAATGTCCATAAAATCATGTACAAGGGTACATGAGATTTATTTTTACACCCTAGTTCAAAAACTAAAGTGATAAATTAAGACACCCATCTATTAAAAAGGGATTCAATTTCCACACATTGAATAACCATAGTTGCTAAATGAAGAAAATAAATTCAAAATCATTAAATACAAATGTTGAGGGAATTTCTCATCTAAATCGTTGGAAGTGAAATTATCCTACAAAATTAAGCATATGGATTCATTAAATTAAAATCCTCAATGAACTTCACATTTTTTTAAACCCAAAATTCAATTACATGTCAGTGAATCATACATGCAAGTTTCCATGCCATTTCATAACATGAAATGTGTTTTAACATGGGCTTTTGAATGCCCTAAATGCACCAATTTTCTAAAGTCCATTTGGGGCATGAAAATGAACCATTCAAAAAAAATTATTCATGACCAATGAATATAAACATGAGCAAAATGGTAGCCCTATATCAAATTTAAAAAATTCAGATGTGGTTAAGGCACTATGCTAAAACATGGTTTTCATGATAATGACAATTTGCAACTAGTGTCCAAGTATAGTTATGTAATCATATTTGGACTTGAGTTATTGTCATTTTAAAAATCAAAACCATTATTAAAAATACATGACTATAAATATTATTATAGGTAATTATATGACTATAAATTACAACTACACAATTAGTAGTCATGTTGAACACAATTGACCTTGTTTAACCAATTATAATAAATAAATAAATATGAAAATGTGGCTAAGTTTAGTATAAATTGGCCTACATTTTAACTTTGGTTTGGCTTTGGTTTAGCCTACTTTAATAACCTCTAGATTTAATTTCATTGAATTTAAAGAAGTTTAATTAAAGAAGTTTAATTTGTGGAAGTTAATTAAAGAAGTTTAATTTGTGGAAGTTAATTTTAGAAGTTAAATTAAAGACCCAGTTTAATGTCTTTAATTTAACTTCTAAAATTAACTTCCATAAATTTAGTTTATAAGTTTAGTTTAAGTAGCCTCGTTTAAACTAAATATATTTGTTCTATTTAACTTAACAAATAATCTAGTCTTGCCCTAATTTGTTTTAGGTAACCCAATCTAACCAAATTTAATTGAAATAAACTAAATTAATGTAGTTTAACTTAAATAACCAAATTTTTCCTATTGCAATTTAAGTATCCAAGTTTTTCCAATTTTTTTATAAATAATTTAATTTTTTCAATATTTTCCTAAATATTGTAATTGATCAAGTTTAACCCGGTTTACCACAAGTAACATAGTTTAGCCAAATATAGTTTAATTTAACCAAGTTTTGCCAAATTTAACCTAAATAACATTCTTTAATTAAATTTAACCAAATTTAATGTAAAAGGTATTATAATCAAATTTAGCCAATTTAAGCTAAATTTAGCCAATTTTAATTTAAATAATCTACTTTAGCTAAGTTTAACCAAATAGAACTCATTTAAACCAAGTTTAACTTCAATAACTTATTTTAGCCAAGTTTAACTTCATATAGCCTAATATAACCAAATTTAACCAAACTTATTTAAATAACCTATTTTAGCCAAGTTTAACCTAGTATAATCTAATATAGCCAAATTAGGTTATACTAAATTAAACTAACATAGCCAAGTTTGGTTATAACCTAATATAACAAAATCTAACCTAAATAACTTATTTAAACCAAATTTAATCTAGTATAACTTAATTTAACCAAGTTTAACCTAGTATAATTTAATATAGCCAAGTTTAATTTAAATAATTCATTGAAGCCAACTTTAACCAACTTTAGCCGAATACAACTTAGTTTAGCCATGTATAATTTAATATAGCTAGATGTAGCCAATTGTAGCCAAATTTAATTTAAATAACCCTAGTTTTGCCAAGTTTAGCCTAATATATCCAAATATAGTCAAATATATTTTATTATAGCCAATTTTAGCTTAATATAGTCAAGTATAGCTAAATATAACATAGTTTAGCCAAGTATAGTTTAATATAAACATGTTTAGCCTAATATAACCAAGTTTCACATAAATAACCTATTTTTGCCAAATTTTATTATAGTTTTACCAAATATAGTTTAGTATAACCAAGTTTAGCCTAATATAACTTAGTTTAACCTAAGTAGCCCCAAGGTAGACTATGTTACTTAGGTTTAGCTTAAGAAGACCTAGATTTACTTTAAATAACTTATGAAAGCCCAGGCTAGATTGTTGGGCGGCCTAGGCCAACCTAGGGAGGCATAGGTTAATCTAGGCTTTTAAAAAATATTCATTATATGTTTGTGATAATTAGATTTATTACAAAAAAATTGTGGTGGTTTAATGACAAAGCACTTCACCCCTCAAAGTGGAAATGAGGGGTTCAAATCCTCTTACCTTCATCCTATTGTTTTTTACCTTCTTAAGAATATAAGTGGGTTAGCCTTCCTAATAGGAGGGTTAGGTGGTTAACATGGCCTAGGTTGTTTTTACACCCTAGGTTAGGTGACCTAGCTTAGGGTGTTTAACATAGGGCTCCTAACCTAGTAGGTGGCTTAGGCTAGGTCCCAAGTGTCATTATTTTAGTAAAGTTGACTTCAACATGGCGTCATATTATTGAGTAGGAAAAATAATCTCATTATTTTAGATTGTCATGTGTCAATTCATAAATGGTTAATAAAATATTGAATTCATCTTAAATTGCCACATGGTAGCAAAACATTAATCAAAATAAATTATAAGTATATTTTTAAATTAAAAATTGGCCATTGGTGATGTCTTAGTCGCAAATGACATTTACAACTATGACATTTGTGTGACCAATGGTAAATTCCATGGGGCCATATGGATTTTTAATCATGTAGTCATGGCCAACCATATATGTGGTTTAGGACTACAACACTAGTCATTTATGTAGTCATATTTTCCATGTTTTGGCGTAGTGCAAGTTCCAACAATGTCACATCTTTGTCGCAATCAAAATACACTACAAAAATGCACTTTTATGGAATCTTATCATGTTGCAATTACCCATCATTCAAAAAAGTGAATCTTAATTACAATAATTTGGGAATGTAATAGTGCATGTAGCTAAACAAACCTTGAACTAAGGAGTAAACAAGTATTATCACTAGTAGGGGTGGTAAATGTAATTTCCCTTGTTATTTTTAATCATTATAATTTTTACTCCAATTTTGGCATTTCTTCCTAGTTTCAACCAAAAATATATATATAGTTTTTAATGCACCTTATTTTATAAAATAGCTTTAATCTGCAAGTTTCTTAAAAAATCCCACTACCAATTTTTATGATATGGTATAGATTAACTTATTGTTTTCAAATTTATGATAATTGTGAAATTTTTTCAAACACTTGTGAAAACCAATTTTTGTTGTTCTAAAAAAAAAATAATAGCCACCCAACACTTGTAGATGATGTGCATTGCAAAGAAAAACAATGGTAAGTAAGTTTTTGTTTTGTTTTGTTTTGCTTTTATTTATTATTATTATTTTTTGTGATGGATAATGCATACATGGAGTTTGTAGCAACTCCTAAATTTTAATGTGTGATTATGGCAATAGCAAAAAATTGGAGGAGTTTGGAAATTGGAAGAATGTTTGGTGTTATGGATTAGGACTTAAAACTTAAATGGTATATACTAGATATGTCATTCTTCATAATCATACTGATAAAATACATTGGACAATAAGCACATTAGAATCTAATATTTGCAACATTTACATTACCAAGGCAATGGTGGGCACCATGGCAAATGCATACTAAGTCTCATTTTTTGGACATCATAGTGGAGTCCAATTCTAAACCTTTTAATTTTTGGAATATCTCTTAAGTTTAATTCGCAAGGATATTTGTAAGAATGGATTCAAATCAATGATATATATTGTTATATGCATAACATTTTAAAAAAACCATATGTCCATTTTTGGGTTTAAAGGGGACATTTTTGGGTTTCAAATTAAGTCACAATCTTTATATATTTGTAAATGAACCCATAGACTTTGTATTTTTAAATTAAAATTTTAGTTGTACTTTGCCACAAGTTGCATGATCAAAATGGAAACTAAAATTCTTATTGAGGTTGTCATCATAAGTGGTATTTTTTGGAAGGTTGGAATTCATAGATTTTTATGAAATCATATTCAACGTGAAAAAAAAATTAAAATTGATTTATGTGTTCATTCAAAGTGTTTTATAATGCACTATAAAAGGTGTACAAGACATAATTCTTACAAATAATTAATTTCTAATTGAGAAATTCATTGTGAAGGTGGTGACAACATTAAAAATTATTGCAAAAGGGATTCCTAAAATGTCATTTTTGCTTAAGTGTGTGGCATGTCACCAACTTCCCAAGTTCCATCTACTGGTGATATTGTAATTGATTCCTTCCATCCATATACAAGTGTAAAATGTCTTTTTATCATTGATGCAATATTTTCAACAATTGTATCTTAACTAAGGTTATAACTTCCAACTTGTAAGTTGTGACTTTGTGAGGCTTATTCGGGGTTGCACATTTACTTATGTTAGCCACTTGTTGGTGTTCTAAGTAATCAAATGTATTCATGTTGCAATGACCTTGTAACCAAATGCATTCCCCTACCAACACACATGTCATTTAAATTTTTTCAATCATCCTCATTGTGGTTGTAGCCAATTTACAAGCATTTGTAATTGACAACTCATCAACATAGCCATTTTTACTAGTAATAAAAATCATAAAAATAACTCCATTGCACCAAAAAAAAGAAAAGAAAACTAGCTATTTGAATTTAAGTTTGAATTGTGTAACCACATTGGTAATTACCCAATTTTAAGAAAAAAATTGATTGACCCAAGTCATTTCATGGGTGATGGCCTAAGCATGAAAGTGTGAATCATCCTTAAACCATACTTTTTGATATCATTTTATTCAAGTTCTATATATCTAATCAAATGATTTGAATAAATTGAATTAAAGTTTTTTTAATTTCACTCAAAGTTGACATTATTTCCCTTCCTCCACCTTGCACACCATAGGTAGTATCTTTTTCCTTTGTCAAGAACTAGACCAATGCTTTACACAATTGAAATAATGAGCTTTTGGGTTGGTCACCGTGTTCGACACTTTGTGGAACCACACAAGGTGCTACTCTCAAACATTTCAAATACAAGTATGGGATTTGAACGTAAGTTATATGTTAAAATAATTCAATCAATTTGATAATTCATTATCAAAAATTTAATTAATTTTTCAAAATTCAATTCAACACCCAATTTGGGTCTAATTACTAACACACTATAAATTTTTAAGAAATTTTTAAGAGCAAAATCACCAAATGGCTCCATAAACATTATAATTTAATTTTTTTTGTGTTTTTAGACTTAGACTTTAAATAGGTCTAATGTTGTCAATTCTATAGCTAAGGCATGGGGTCGCCATTAAAGCAATTTAACAAAATCCTTAACAAAACCCATGCAAAGCTCCCACCCAAAATGATAATAGCCGCCCTAATTATTGTGAGTAAAACATTTAATAATGATCACCCAAATTATGTTTTTAAAATAAGACTCACAAGTTCCACCAAAAAAAGGTTTTTAGATATTTTGACACAAGTATTTATCAATTGTTTTGAAAAAAACACAAATAATTTATGTTGAATTAGGCCAAATGCCATCATCCACCCAACTATACCAAGTATGCCATACATCTATAACTTGATGTCAATAATTTGTTACTTATGTAATTGCTCATAGGCTAATTCTGGTAATTTATCAGGTTGCGGCACTATGAGAAATTATGTCTGTGACAACTACACTACCTTATAACTAGAGCTCCAAAACAATTAATGTACAATTGCATTACAACTATCCCATGAAATATGAAAAATTAATAAATAAAATCTCATGTTAGAAAATCAAAGAGTTGTATTGTAATTGCAAATTAGTTGCAAGATGTATATTTTTACAATACAATGTATGCACTATATATATCGTTATAGTCAACCATATTTGACTTTGTTGACAAGTTACATTTTAGTCACATGTAACAATTACATCACAATTAGGATAAATTTAGTTACTAATCAATGACTACTTTGCAATAAATGTACAACCCTTAAGTAACACATACGATCATGCCATGTGTACATCACAAACTTCTTGGGGAAAATTAATAATGTAAAAATAATGAGAACTGGTATATAATGTAATTTGGATCAAATATCATATATAGTTTTTTTCAACAAATGTTAAAATTATATTTTATTATCATAGTATAAACATAAACATATTATTTTTATAATGATATAAAATTTAAATATCCCTAAATGGTAAAATTCTACATTTGTGTCGTGAAAATTATGGTAAAATGATAAACCATTATTCTTTTAATCATCATAATAATGGAATTAGTAAATGAAAACCATTGTTCATTATGTTTATATATTTTCAACAAACATTTTTATCAATAATAAAATAATAAAGTGAAAAATACACGACAACAATGTGAAAAAAACTTAATAAATAACATAAATATAATAATTCATTATAATTGTATTGATATTTTGTCATGTATACATTTCCATTGCCTAATATATATGACATTTCAACTTGTTTGCAACTAGTATGTAACCATATTTCATTTTAAAATTTGAAATTTTACGTTTTAAAATTTAGGCAAGAAACCCTTAAACAAGTGACACATGGTAGTATATCAACAAATAGGCCCTAATGCATCAATGACCTTCATGTGTTTATGCTTATGGGCTTTTGTTTTTGCTTTTAGAGGTTAAAGGTTCTTGTTCTTACTCTTAGAGAGGTTGAAGGTTTTTGTTTTTGCTCTTGGAGGTTGAAAGTTTTTGTCTTTGCTCTTAGAAAGGTTTAAGGTTTTTGTTATTGTTTTTGAATGTTGAAGGTTTTTTTTGTTTTTTTTGGATGTCGAACGTTCTTATTTTGACTTTTTGATGTTACAGGTTATTACTTTTACTCTTGTATGTTCAAAGTTTTTACTTTTGGTTTTAGATGTTAAAAGTTCTTGCTCTTACTTTTGGATATTGAAGGTTCTTACTTTTGTTATTGGATGTTGAAGGTTTTTGCTTTTAGATGTCGAAAGTTTGTGATTCTTGGTCTTTTATTTATTTTCATATATTAAAGAAAAATGATGTGAAAATATATTCCATTTTATTTAAAAGTTGATTGTACAAGTTTAGTTTAACTCATAATGATGAGAGATTATGAAAATGATTTTTTAATTATAATCATGTTACAGATGTCTTGTTTTGTGTTTAAACATTTGTGATCATTTTTGTTGTTTTTATGTTATAAGGCCAAACTTTCATTATGTTTCAATCCATCAACATTAAAATTATGTATATACAAAGTAAAATTCTTTCAAAAGTACTTAAAATCGTAATTCAGTTTATTTGATTATAAGCACAAAGTTTGATTCTATTTGCACATGTACAAATTATAGTTTAGTTTATATTGATATTCTACATATGTTGCATTTTAATGACAAATAAGTTGCATGTTAGTGGTAGTATAGTTGTAAACTAGTTTTATTCAAGATGAAGGGATTATTTAGATATTTTTGACATTACAATGTTATGATATGCTATTAATTTCATTTCACATGTGGAACTAAATATTAGAACATGGTAGATTTCAAGTAGATAAAGTGGATTGAAAAAATTGCATGGCTCAAGCTTCATTTCAACAAAAAATAAATAAAATTCATTTATGAAACTTAATGTTTTAGATGACAATATTTGATTGTTGTGGGTCATCATTTTATGATATGCCTTTTTTTTAAATAAAAAAAATGTTCGTCTTAAATAGCTTGGGCATTATATTTAGATTCATAGTTAAATTATTTTTTGATAGAAACACTTTTATTCTATTTTTGTAATGTATTTTTCAACATGGAATGTAAATTTATTTAAATTTTCAAAAACATTGCATGTTTATAAATAATGATGTCCAATGCAATTCAACATTATTTATTATATTATGATAACATGATAATGGTTGTGTGAAGTTTGTATAATTACATTGTAAGTTCCAATTTAGTTGGTTAGTACTACTAAAATCAACTATCATACAATTATTTTGAAACCCAAACTTAAACACCTAGTTACAAATTAGTCACTAAATCTTTTATTTTTATTTCATATTTAGTTGTAAGTTAGTTGCAAAGGATAGGACACACAATTCATTACTCAAATGGATGAATGAAATAATCAAAGTTTATATTTGTCAAACTAGTTATAAAATAGTTATAAATGAGTTGCAAAAGGTATTAACATATTTCATTCATTGACAAATGGATGAAAAACCACATTGGCATTTCATTCACCACATCAGAATGTGCATGAAAATTTGATATGGAGATTAGTCGCAAAAAAGTTGCATATATTTGCATGTGAATTGCATCATATATATGATATTGTATACAACATAAGGTACTGTTTGCTACAACTGTTGCAACTTGTCTGTTAACACTCAAAACCATATAAATACCATGAGTTGCAAATGTTCATTGCAATTGGAAAACCCAATTGCAAACCCAGTTGTAAAACCTTATATTTTTTTCATAGTGTGGGGTTTTATAATCTAATTATGGTTTGGTAAGTCATCACCTTAATCATGTCTTTGATTAATATGCATGATTTAAACATGATAATTTATTAAAAAAGATTTTGCACACATTAATGTGCATGACTCAAACATGATAATTCATTATAAAATTCTTTACACAAATGAATGTGCATAATTCAAAGATAATGATCATTAAAAAATGCATGCTACAAACTAATGTGCATGTTAAATTAGTTAAGAATTTTTTTGTTTAATTTTTTTTGTTTGGTATATGAATGGGTGTTTGGGACTTTTGAAAACACCTTCACTTGATAATAAAAACTTGTTGTAGGAGTGGGAAGTTTTATGGAATAGACATCTGAAGGGAATTGAAAGATTAGTTTTCAAAAGTTTTTACATAGTTGTGAATGTGTAGAATCCATGGTGGGAAGATGGTTGTGACATAATAATTATACATAGAAAATAGATAGGTGTGTAGGTATTTGTATAAACAAGAACATAGATGTTCATTTCTATCTAATAAAAATACATAACTTTGATCATATACTTGTTTGTATTCCACATCTTTTGGTTATGTTGCTAAGACCCAAATATATGTTATTTGTGTTGTGAAACTTAATTTTGTTATCAAAAGTTTGGCAAAAATGTAAACAATTTGTTTTGTTTTAAAATGATAAATTCAAGGTGATTTCTTCTTCCCCTAATCATGGATAGAAGTGGCAACATGGATCAAGGAGGTTCGACTTGTGGCAATGGAAATTATGAAAGTTAAACCAAGTCAAATTTTGTTCACAATTAAATGTGTAAAACGACATCATGAAAACCATAAGCATGAGTCATTCTATTTGACCCCAAGTTTGCTTTTGGATCTTACTTGTAATTTTAGGCACCAATTAATATTAGATTTGTGAGATTTTAAGAAGTTTCGCAAATAAAAACTACATGTAAAAAAAAGAAATAAAATGGCACAACGTGTTAAACCATACGAGACAATATGAATAGAAAGTCTATAGACAATAGTAGGCATTCATTGTACATATATAAGTTCATACAAATGTTAGACCTTGTTGAGACCTTATTTTTGAAACTTTTCAGTTTCTAATGTAAAAAAATGTTATAGGTTTTTGGGAAAGAAAATAAATAAATACATTGTGTGTGTGTGTGTGTGTGTGTGTGTGATAGGAGGAATCTGAGCCTTAACTTGATCCTGAACTTGCAAAACAATGCCAAAAGATGATCACACTGGAACAACATTTATTCATTTAGCTTAACAATAAGCATACAATTTGAAACTATGCTAGAACCAATAATTTATATGTTATGTGAAGTGGAAGTGTCTTTAATACTCATGATGACCATGATTTTATAAATGTTGTTTTTCAATGTAGGCATTTAAATAGGATAATTATAGGCTTAGAAATGTCTAGTATTTTTAGAGAGTTGCACCAAAAGGAAAAGGAGAATTTTACCTTTGGAATTTTTTTATTCATACGAAAAGATTGTGAAAGTTGAGGGATAGTTAATAAAAAGGAGCTAATTAATTTGGTTTTTTTTTTATCTTTTAAAAAAAGTAAAAATAAAGAGGATTATTTCAATTTTTAAGGGAAGCAAGGGTGAAGACCTTCAAGTATTTTTAAGGGAATATAAGAAAAATTATATTGGTATTGGGCTTAGAATAATTGTAAAGTGGTTCAATTTTTATCTTGAACTCCTAAAAGGTAAAACATCACATTGATTTGAGCAACAAATAGAAGTGTTGAAAGGATCATGGAATGACATAACTATAGGTCCTTGTGAAAGAATTTATGTGAAGAATGTCAACTAACATTTAATACTTGATTTGAGTTAACTAAAGCATAAGGCTTTAAAGTTAATGGAAATATAAAACAACTTGTATAAGAAAAAATAATGACATTACAAAATAAATTTCAAGTGTGTTTTAAGGCATAAACCATGAAAAAACTGATATAATATTTTTCAAAATCAATGCATTGGTGCTAAAATATTTCACCATTGGTTTATTGTTAGAATTGTGACAACAATTGATATATAAACAAGCTAAAACATTTGATGAAACAACAAAGGTGGTTGAAAAGAAGGAGGAAAACATGGCAAAAAATTCACAACAAACAATGCAATCCATGACCAAGGCACTTCATTTTTCAATTGAACTTGAATTGTGAACACATCCAGAGGTGAACTTTTGCATGGAATTGACCATGGACTAGATGATAAATAAATTAAATGTTTAGCTTCCATATCTTGAAACCAAAGGTTAACAAAAGTAGAAACTTCGAGTCACTATAGAGTTATAATCGTGGCTTGAAGATGAAACCATGATTTGCAAGCGAAAAATGAAAAAAAGGTAAATGGGAAATGCTCCCCTTTATATCATCCCCACTCGTGAAACATAAATGACCTATAAATATGGCTTAAAGATGAAAGTCACTATTTCCAAATGAAAAATGGAAAAAAATAAAAATGGGAGGTGTTTCCCTTTACATAATCCCCACCTATGAAACATATTTATGGGTTTAAAGCAAAGGTTATGATTTACCTTTTTGCACAAGGTTGAAAATTTTGAATTGCACTTTTAGTTTTAAGGTTTAGGAGTGGGGATGAAGATTAAGGGTTTGGATTTTGATTTTGGTAGTGTTTATAGACACCTACATAAGCCCTATGTAGCACCCTACATAGTCTTTCGCCTAAATAACCTTGTAAATAACAACTAATTATCCCTTAAAGCCTTTATGTAGTCCTTAGTAAGTATTACCTTAAGTAAGTCTTAAATAACTCCCCATGTATCCCCATAAATAACCCCCTAGGTAACCCTTAATTAACCCCTTATGTAACCCCACAAATATCCCTTAG
>Ga0209208_10001114_pt1 | contig 37357 bp, 33 predicted proteins | sample S1TSphfallax_3_FD_187694 | JGI IMG/M metagenome (GOLD analysis project Ga0209208, IMG submission 187694) | Host-associated microbial communities from peat moss isolated from Minnesota, USA - S1T2_Fd - Sphagnum fallax MG (SPAdes) (version 2) | ecosystem: Host-associated > Plants > Peat moss >...
TTGTGCAGCTCAAGCTCGTAAATAAGTTACAACTCGCGCTGGAAACGTAGAGACCTTGGCCGCTGCTTTCAACACTAGGAGGAGCGGGAGGGCCGCGATTTATAAAACGGGGGGCGGCCGTGAGGGAGTTTGGTGTTTTCGTTCGGTGTTTCTGTTGATTGGCGGGAGGGAGTTTAGTTTTTTGGTCCCGTGTTTCGGTTGTTCGTCGGCGGGCGGGCGGGCGGGCATTCATCGGCCGGGTATTGAGTGGGACCCTGTGGAAGGGCCTGGTAGGGGCTGTTCCACCTTGGGACATGACAAGCTGAGTAGGGCAATCTGCCATTCTGTTACGTGGCAAGGGGTTCTAACAGGGCCTGTTTCCAGAAACATAACTCATGTGACGTAGAACTAGTGTCAAGAATTTTCACTGTGCATGTGGATGGATGGAAGGGGGAAACGCTAATGCATGACTGGAAAAAAGTGCCAAGTTAGGGGACGGTTGCTCATCATTGAAAGGTGCCAGACATTGACAGTCTAGTTTTCATTGTTCTTTTTATGCACTTGGTTGTTTTTGTTTGTTTGCAGGTTATGTGTGGTTAATGTTTGTAATTCAATGGAGCGGCACTGCTGAGTTGGTTCCTGTGATTTAGGGGTTTCATAGCCACATTGCTGTGAATGCGGATGACAGAGCTTGGCAATGGTTGAATCTGGAGATTCTGTGGTGTAAGAAAATGGTGGCAATGCATGCTATAAGGGTGATGTCTTTGTGAGACTGATGATGGGGGTGGTCAGGCACAAAATAGCTCAGTCTTTCTTCAAGGATAGAATTGTGGAGGAATAGTTCAATGTGGTTAGTCTTGTTTTGTGAACAGTTGGAAAAAAATGCCCAATATGGATCTTCAATCTTTTGCCTTATAACAAGCAATTCCATTGCATTATGAGCTTCAGGAAGCGGATAGAAGATTTTATGTTAGATTTCAGGGACCAGTTCAAGGGATATGATGATGAGTCTAGAGATTGCATGAGCAGTCATGAGCAGTCACTGTGGCATGTTCATTGTGTTGTGAGTTTTCAAAGATCTTGAGGGAAATTGTCAGACAACTTGAGTTTGGAAAAGAGTATGTACACTATTATAGAAACTCCAAGGAAAATGGGATTCTGAGGACACTTATAGGTTTGATGGGGGAGATGTTGCAATGTTCATCAGTGTCTTTTTTTTCTGTGTCCAACTTCCAATGGGAAAGATCTGATGAGAATGGGACAATTGGTCAAGGATTTTTTTAAGAAATGAGCTACCACAATTGTGACATGTTTGTTCTTGAGAGGAAATCATGAGCAATCTGATCCTTTGAGGTCCATAGCTTTTGTGCTGCAATTTTAGAAGTTGTAGGAAGGTAGGATTAGGAATTTGATGTGTTACTAAGGTTGCATTGCTCATTGGAAAATCCAGTAATCATACTGTTGAAGTGCTAGATACTGTGAGGGTGTTTCTTAACTAAGTCACCCCTCTCCTTTTTATGCAAGGCTAGTGTTCCCCACTGTTGATTCACATCACAAGTGAAACTGGCAGCACCAAAAGTGGAACCAGCAGGTGCTGTTGTATTCCATCAGGGGAGGCGTTTTCAAATGCAAATTTGAAAAGTTCTTTACATTATGACCTGTGCTCAATACAAAATACAATAAGTTTTAAAGTGTAGATTACAACTCAATCCCCAATGCAGTTCCATGATTTTAGGGTTGATTAGGGAAGGCTTTTGCACTGCAATGTCATAGACCTTTGAGAATAGCATCTAGGTTTGAATATTGCTTGGGGTTCATATGGGGGCCAACACCAACTAAATGAGAAAAGAAATGGGCATTGCTGGAGATGCTTTAGTGATGCTGTTTTTCAGTCACTTAAATGTAGGATAAGGACTTAGAATAAGGTTGTTCTCAAAACGATTTGGAAAGGACCTAACATGAGCAATTTTGCATTTGGCCATAGTTCTGTATTTTGCCTTGGTCTTCAAAGCAAAGGGAATGACACCTTTGTATGACTCACATGGTATGTATAGGAGAAATGATGAAATATTTCTAAATGCACTCACCCTAAGAACAAGATAATCCTTCATCATTTACTACATTTACCCTTACTTGGATTGATAATTTTGCAAAGCTTGTATACCGTTACTTGGTTCAGAAACTTTTGAAGCCTACATATCTTTACCCAACATAGGTGTACATTTTTGACATTTTATATTCACCCTTACTCAGCTAAAGTATTGAAATCAATATACCTGCCCAACACTGGTTCATTCTCTCATGTCTTGAAACAAAGGCACTTTCCTGACAAGTGTAAGTTTATGATACTCAATGAGTAGGTATGGTTCACTTGGTGAGAACTGCACACCACTAGTCTAAAGAGGGTTATGTTGTTTGAGGGTATGGCCATGCAGGCAGGAAACCAAGTTCTCAAGACAAAAAGTAGTTAACCAGTGTTGGCTGGTTGTTCTAATTTTGTTCATAATCCATGGGGCCAACAAGGTCTTTGTGAAATCATTCTTTTTGTTCCACACAAGTATCCAGTAAACAGATTTTGAATTTCTTTTGACTTACATGTTGTCAATTTGCTTGTTTAAGCAATACATCAGGTTACTATTTTATTATTATTTTGTTTTATAGTATCCACCTATTAAGCATAAGGGTTGATTTTGAAATACTCAACCTGATATTCAACTTGAGAATCACATAATATAATGTCTAAGGTAGGCAAAATTTATTCCAAGAAGGAAGAAAAAATCCTTCTTTGTGCACTTCTCACAATTGTCAACTCACAAAGGTTAAATGCAAGTAAAATGAGAGTTGCAAGTGGAGTTGAAATTGGAGAAGTGCAACCAAATGAATGTGATAATTCAAAGGTGTCTTCAATGTTTGTTTGTTTCTATGTTTGTTGATGATGTTTTATAAAGAACAATTAAAACTCAATGAAACCCTTGCACATTTTTCTAATAGAAGGTGCAAGCATTAAAAAATTCATGTTTATGTGCATTATACAAAATATGTTATTACATTAGAATAAAAAATCACAAATGTTAATACATTAAAAGCTAAAATCATGAATTTAATATATTTAAAAAATCAAATTTCAACATTGATGGAATCATAATACATTTTGCACTTGCACTCATATTAAATAAAAACTTCAACAATCCAAAATCACTTACTAATGAAAAATGTGAAACCTAATAAAAACTTATGATCAACTTCATCTATTAATAAATGAAATATTTTTACTAAAAAATAGCATGTTAACCTTTATTTCTCACAAATTACCAATTATAAAACAAGTTCATATTCAATTTATGGATGGTTTTCATGTAAGTGCAACATCACTTGCATTAATGTATACCATTGCAACAATTTTTGAAGTTAATCAATCACATATCATGATTCATCACTACCTCTACCAAAATTTGATGCAATTAAGATGCATGTAGGATGCTCACAATCTATTGATTTTTGATCATTTAACATTTGATTCAATTGAAGTAACAAAATATGATTTTGACATACACAACATTATCTAAAAATTGTTATAGAGATCATTCATTTATATTTACTTTCTTCACTTTTTCATAAAAAATTTCAAGTAGATTTTTATTGTACAAGAAAAAATGTTTTGTCTCAAAACAAATGCACAATACAAACTATCAATTGTTTCTCTTCAAACTTGTTACTCATTCAAATTTTACAAGCACACAATCTTTGAATATTTGTCATTTGAAATTACACTCTCAAAATGTTTTCACATATTGAATTTTTTTCACATCCCAAAATGTATGTTGTTTAAATGAAACAATAATGGAAAATATTAATGTAAATAAACAAATCCACAATATATTATCAAAAAAATTCAATGTTTTATCATTGACATGGAATATTGATGTTTTATGAAAAAATTATATTATTATTAATCATCGCAAATCATGGTGTTGAATTTATTTGTGCAACAAATTTTAGTAAAAATATCATTAAAAGAAATTTGAAAAATAACAACTCAAATTGCAATTGGATTTTAGTTGTAACAAACATTTATGATCACAAAATGCTCTAATTGCCTAAAACAAATGCCATCAAACAACTAGTCGACAATCATGAATTGAAACAGGAACATTCACACCTGCAATATTGCATTTGCAATTCTACTTTCATTAGTATGTCAACACTAGTTATTGCTATTGTTGGTGTCTTAATTTGAATTGCTTGTAATAGTTTTAAGGCTGAATTTTTCAGGGGAAAGTTTTATTATCATTACCTTTACAATGTTGCAAGGATTATTTAACTATTATTATTGGTCAAGAAAGTAAAATAAGATGTTGTATCTTGTTAGGGATACATTGTACCAACCCATTACCAACCCATTATTGTAAATTGTAAATAAAATTTTATTATAATAAATTGTTACAAGGTTTGAATGCTCTACATTAATTAAGGTTGATGGTTTTTTCAGGTATAAAAACCAAATGGCATCATGCTTGCCCATGGTGTATGAAGCAACTCGATGCCCTAATGGTTAATAGCAATGGGAAAGATGATCTATGGTCATTATAGGCGAGAGTTGCCATTTAACCATCCATTCCAAACCTCCTTGAGGATAAACTTTGACAACATAGTGGAAAGAAAACCACCTTGTCGGAGATGCACATCATATGATTGGATGAATTTGTGGGTCACAATTGCCAACAATTTGCATACTCCAAGAATGAACATGTTGTTAGCCTTGAACTCACAGCTTGAATATTGGAAAGAGTTACCAATTTAGCATTTGATTGATCCGATGCACATAATGAACAATGTGTGCCATTCTCTTCTCCTCCATCTGCAAGGAGCCAAAGATACAAATTCCAGAAGGGATGACCTGGAGGTATCAAACACCAAACATATGTTGTGGCTATCAATAGAACATGGAGTTGCTCTTTATGTCATGCCTAAGGTAGATCAAAATGTATTTTTCCATACAATGTAGTCCCTAAGAACACCTACTAGGTTTGGGGCAGCTTTAAAAAATAGTTTAAGTTGAAAGGACAAATTCTCAAGCCTCAAATCACATGATTACAATAATTTAATTTGTTTTATGCTTCCCATTGCCATATATGGATTTGTAATAGAAGGGTTTTGTCAAGTTGTGTTTAGATTGGTTAAACTTTTTCATTGGGTTTGCTCCAAGAATGTGGACGTTAGGGATTTGGATCTCAAGAGGATAAAATTTGCCATAGTGATGAATCTTTTAGAAATACAACTTCCAATGTCTTTTTTTGATAACCAAATCCATTTCATCTCTCATTTAGTTGAGGAGGTGGCCATAGGAGGCCCCATCCCATATTGTTGGATGTTCCCCATAAAATGAAATCTAAAGACCTTGAAAGGGTTTGTGAGACAAAACTCTTGACCAGAGGGGAGTATGGATGAAGGCTATTTTATGCAAGAGGCTATGGGAGTTTGCCACGACATTATTGGTGACATGGACAAGTGTCCACCTCGAGTGTGGAAAGAGGAAGAAGATGAATAGAAAACAAGTTTGGACTATTATTTTTTTGACATTACATTTATTGTGTCTTCTTCCTCTTTTTACCTAGATTTGTTGCATCATTTTTGATGTTCTGGATGACTTTAGAATGTTGTATTTTGTATCCCGAATCCTTCTTTTTAACATACTAGCTTGATTTCATTACTTTGCCAACCATTGTTTGGACTTTGTATAAACTTTTGTTTCGACACTAGGTACCATAGTTTTCAAACTTCATAAACTACAATAGGGATGTTTTACCATATATGGATTTTGCCAATTTCATTTAAAGAAACCTATGATCTAGCCAATTATTGTACACTATATCTTGTTAGTTCCAAAAAAGGTAGGCTGCGAGCTAGTTAGTTAGAATCAAATTTCAGGTTTAGATCACACAGGCAAGCTATGTAGCAATTGTTACCTAAAATTCAATTTCAAGAATTAGAAATGCATGGACCTAGCCAAAAATTGAAGGCTAAAATCAAATTCAAGAATACTATGAAGGTCATACACGTGCCATCTAGAATTATAGCTAGCTAGAATTCACATTCAAGAATCATTAAAACTATTTTGTGTTCTACATGTGAGTGACTATAACGGAACTTTCATTCTAGTTTTGAAACACCTTGTTAAATCTGTTGTTGATGTGTATGTTTGGTTTTAACTTTCAGAGGCAATTGTTGGCAAGGGGAGAAGGCAACTATTTCAAGATGGTTATGAAGACATAACCTACAAACAAGTTAACAATTATGTTATCCAACAATCTATGTTGATGACAAAATGGATTGAAGAGTATGAAAGGCGAAATCAATTATACCTAAATGTTGTTGAATTGTGGAATAGGGTTAGAAAATCATCTTGGGGACAACGTGCTGAGAAGCCAAAAGATCATGTTGCATGGATTCATCAAATAGTTCTTGTAAGAAAAGAAAGTGGGGGATTTGTGTCTAAAAAAGAATATTACATTGCAAGTACTACATTGACATAGTTATTAATATGGAACACATGCTAGACCAAAAAGAAAATCAAGGATATGACCTAGTGGACTCTATTTCATTTGATCCAGTTGTAGGATAGGAGCAATGGTAGGGTTAACAACAATGGTAGGGGGAACAATTGTAGTGGTAATAATGTTAGCAAGGGGAGGAGCATTAAGGGCAACATTGAAGCAATGCAAGGGGAGCAATTATTGTTGAATTCTTTATTGAAAAAGTTGGCATTTATGGGTTGTCTCAATCTTAACTCAAAGTATGAGGTCTGGATTAGATTAATATATAAGTTTTATATTTTTTTACATTGTTATGTGGACTTGTGACATTGTAGTTGGATGCAGCTTTGTTGCACAGAGCTACACTACAATGTGGTCATATGGGTGGCATTTTTGAGTGCGTCATGTTGATGAATAACCAACCACATGTGATTCTTGCATTGCTTGTTAGTTTAAAAAAGAGACTAATTGCTTAGAGGTTGATTATGTTGGAATAATTTAGGAGATTTTGGAGGTGGATTTTGGAAGCTTCAAGACCTTACTATTAAAGGTGCAATGGTTCCACAACATTGCTCAATTGGAAGATTGTTTGTTCCACTCAATTGATGCCTCTAAATTTTTTGGGGATGGTTGCATGAATGACCAACCCTTCGTATTTCCAAATGAGGTTGAACAAATCTTTCTTGCAAAAGATAGATTTAACCCCAAAAGAAGTTTTGTTTTGCAAGACATTCCAAAATGCCATATAATCTTCGACAAGCTTTTGAAAGCTCTTAAGACATGGACTAATGGCAATGAAATAGTTGGCCTTTTTGCTAGTGATTGAGCCCCAAAATGCCCACCAACCAATGAAGGGATTGAATGTGCATAAGAAAAAGATGTCAATGATGACGCCTTAGAAGATGATGATGAAAGGGAAATAGGAGGGGCATTGACATTGAGTTGAAATGAAATTGAAGATCTAATGTAGATGAAATGAAGATTTTGATGATGAACGAGTTCAAAGAACAAAGGTATGTGCCTAATGTGCATTGTGTTTTCATGGTGTCTAAAAATTAATTGTCCATTCTTTTCTTTAATCTAAAATTTTTTTTTGGTTGTTTTACCACAAGGCTTTGGATCCATTTTATTGAACAATGAAATGGTGAGGTGCAAGATGCAACTCTACACCTTGTGTGTATTTGATACCAAAAAAGAAGTTGATATTGGGTTATAACCAAGCCCAGCTGAACTTTTTGGGATTCGCCAAGGATTTGGGAGCTTATTTTGGCATTGTGGCAGGACTTACAATCAACAAAAATAAACATCTAGGGATTCTTGAGCTTGGGTTCCATCCAAAACCTTGTGGGCTATGGTGTGTTCTAGCTACATCTAAGTCACAAAATTACAACACCACCATATTGGCTATTGAGTAAGAAAGAAAGAAACTTGAAAGAAATTGTTCACATATATGTTGTATAATAACAATAGTAGTTGCTTCTCTTCTTGTTTTTGTTTTAAACCTTAACTTGTAGGCTAATCCACCAACTTTGAAGCTCATATTCATCATGTCTTTGATTATTTTGTGCATGTAGTGATCAATTGCGATTAGGCACTTACAATTTTTTAGGTTGATTTATAATAATGGGTGGTTGTTTTTTTTGGTTTTCTGTAGCTTTCTTTCTAGGTTGAGTATGCATAGTTGCATCATAACTTAGTGAAAAAGGCGTTGTTAGCCACATTTAGCCATGTGGAATTTCCCCTCCTTTATATATAGGTTGTAGTTAGTACTTTAGCAACATATTTAATGTTTGTTGATTAATTAATTAATTATGCATTTTCATTTCAATAAATAGAATATTTTTGAACATTCAATATTTTACTTTACAAATTTTTTTTTGAGAAAAATAATTTCCAAAAATTTCAACATTTCTGAAAATTTCAAAACTTTTAAGGTACCATGGTAATAGGGAAATGAAAATTTTCCAAAAATTGCAAAATTACCATGTGAACTTAGTGGAAAATTTTATTTCAATTATTTTTTCCCCCCAATCAACTACTAAATTTTTAAAGATATTGGAGAAGATGGGCAACAATCCCATTACTTTGGTTTTTAAGACTCCAAACAACCCTGTTGCTTTGATTATGATCACTACCCCATTGGCATTGAACTAGGACCATAAATTTGGGGTGTAGGGTTCAATTCCCTATGCCCCGGTCTTTGTACATTATTAGTTTAGCTAGGGTTGCTCTTCCTACCCCTCTTTTAGTTTTTTCATGTTTTTTTAAAGGATTTGTATTGACACATTTGACGACTTTGTGTATGCACTACTACCAAAGTGAGGTGCAATTTACTAGCTTAAATCACTATGGGACCTTAAAAGTGAAATAACTTCATTGCATTTTATTGATTTCACCCTGGTGAAAGTTATTTCACTATAATATCATTATGTAGACATCATGTTTCATTACTAGTTAACATAACTCACTATTACAATTTATTATAGTAAATAGGTTTATTTTTATGTTTCTAAAAATATTCTATTTATGCTACTTTATGATATACCTATATTATTTTAAGCTACTTTGGTTATTCTAACTTATATTTTATGTTATTATAGGTTATTATAAATTATTGTACATTAAATTATTATATGTTATTTTATCTTAAGGTTTCTTGAGTTGTTTATTATAAGTTCTTAAGTTATTATAAATTAAATTATTCAACTAACTTTAAGCTATACCTTAGGTTATTTTATTTTAAATTATTATATGTTATTTCAAGTTATACTTTAAATTATTCAAGGTCATTTTACTTTATGTTATTATAAATTGTTTTCTCTTAAGTATATAATAACTTAAAATAATCTAAAACAAAAGATAATGACCGAAAGTAAAAAATAATAACCTATGAAAAATAATTTTAAACACCCTAAAATATAATAACTACCAATAACTTATGATATTATAACATAGAATATCAAACAATAATTTATAATACAATAATCACCAATAATTGTAATATAACATATAATAACCAACAATAATTTATAATACAATAACCATTAATAAAATAACCATCAATAACCACCAATAAAATAACCACCAATGGCTTATAATGGAATAATCACCAATATCCATTGATAAAATAACCACTAATAGCCACTAATAGCCATTAATATGATACCAATTAATAATCACTAATATCCACCAATAGAATAACCACCAATAGAATAACCACCAATAACCATTAATATAATAACCATTAATAAGCACCAATATCCATCAATAGAATATCCATCAATAACCATTAGTAGAATAACCACCAATAACCATTAGTAGAATAACCACCAATAACCATTAATAGAATAGCCACCAATAACCATTAATAGAATAGCCACCAATAACCATTAATAGAATAGCCACCAATAACCATTAATAGAATAGCCACCAATAACCATTAATAGAATAGCCACCAATAACCATTAATAGAATAGCCACCAATAACCATTAATAGAATAGCCACCAATAACCATTAATAGAATAGCCACCAATAACCATTAATAGAATAGCCACCAATAACCATTAATAGCCATTAATAGAATAACCATTAATAAAATAACCATTAATAGCCATTGATAGAATAACCATTAATAGATTAGCCATTAATAGCCATTAATAGATTAGCCATTAATAGCCATTAATAGATTAGCCATTAATAGCCATTAATAGATTAGCTACTAATAGCCATTAATAGCCATTAATAGATTAGCTACTAATAGCCATTAATAGCCATTAATATATTAGCCTAAAATAAACACCAATAGAATAATCACCAATATAATAACTACTAATGTCTATTAATAGATTAACCACCAATAACTATTAATAGGCATTAATAGTAGGCCTCTTAAGTTTTGAGATTTGCTAAAAATAGTGATGGATGTTTCAAAATCATGTCCGCATCGATCTCAAAACTAACAAAGTTGCGCGAGATGGCGACCAAGAAGAAGCCGACGTTGTTTTGGAAGTCGCACGCCCTAGAGTTCGTCGCGGAGATCGTCTCGACAAACGCTCGTGGCAGCATGACCGTCCGCTGCAAGTTTTGCCTGCACGAGGGCCGCAACGTCATTGAGGTTGGCATGGCGGGCCACAAACACAAGCAATGCAACAATATCAAGTATTTCACGAAGTCATTCGCCTCGTTTAAGTATCGCAGCCATCACAAATCGTAACATGCGTCGTCCTGGTGGGAATACCAAGACCTATCGGTCAAGCAAAAAAATCAGTACTTCCAAGGGCGCGTAAAGTTGACCAACACGCTCCATCATCATTATGACTTGGACGTCGACACGTTGCAATTCGTCATTAGTTCCAAAATTGTTGAAACGATTATCAATGACCTCTTCTTTCGCGACGATGACCAGCCCAACGACATTGACAATGACGAAGGCGAGCAGAACGCGGATGACACGGTCCGCAATAAGTTCATCAAGAAGCAGAACGAGAAGAGGGCGATGAAGCTATTCTCGATGGAAGAAGATGAGATCATCTACACGATGACGATTAAAAACATCTTGTAGTTTGAGCTCGCGATCGACTATGTCGGCATTGACATGTCGTTTCGGTAGACAACAGAGGCCATCCAAAAGGTCAAGGATCGCCCGAAGACGACGAAGTTGGCTGGCTTCAATGACCTCATCGTTGGTCAGTACACACACGTTGTGGTCATTGTTGTGGTCGCCATCGCGCTATAGGAGATCGCGACCATCCTCAACGATGAGTCCGTGTGGGCCATGTTGTTGGCGGATGACAACAACACACATCGTGGGCAATCGTTCTTCGACCTGCACATGCAGGTCTATTATCATGGCAAGCTAGTCAACTTGCATCTCGTCGCGATTTCGATGTTCGAATGCCATTCTGTAAAAAAATCTTCAACATGATCGCCAAGTTCATGGACGTGCTCTACATCAAGTGGCGCACTAAACTGATTCGCATGTCATTGGACGGCAAGAACACCATGATAGGCCATCATGCTGGCGTCATCATCCGCATCGTCGCGTGCGTCGAGAACGAAGTGTTGCACATCTGGTGCGCACCGCATTAGATGGACATTGTTGTCAAGGCGGTAGTTGAAGGCATCGACAACGGTATCTAGGTCAAGTTCACCTACACGTACTTTGTGTACTTGCGTGCGCAAGACATTTTGATCATCAGTATGAACGTCAAATGCATGAAGAAGACAAACCGATGGGTGCACCTCGGTCGCCTGTTGACTTTTTCAAGTTGTATTGTCGCCCGATCTTGGAGCACACCAAGGCCAAGCGCCCCAACATGATGCCGACAGACCAATGGTGGGTGATCACGCATGTGTCACCATCGACTCGATCATCGTCGCATTTGTCGAATTGTAGGCTAAGTCGCTACTGATGGCCTAGCAGAAGACTATTGTGCAAAACTTGTTCGGGACAATCATTACCATGTTTGGCATTGAGATCGTCCTACTGAGTGAGGGCGACGTGCTGGAAGGATCGCTCCACATCTCAGCTGAGGCGATTGTTGACCACATCGAGAATCAGGGCTCCTTCCCGCAAGACTGTTATTGGCGCCTGGAAGGAGATGACCAATAGGACGTGGTCAACCCCATCGCCAAGTACACAATTGCACTGGTCACGGGCCTATAGTCCGTTAAGGCTGAGCGGGACGGTGCCAACTGTGTTGCGGAAAAAGATGCGCTGACAATGATGCCCACCCAGCTGGTCAAGTTGCGCCATGGCACATTCCTTAACAAGGTGCTCGACCCGTTCCGGCAACATGTCGGCCAAGCTTGGTCCATTAATCAGATCGACGAGATCGAGCAGAAGCAGCGCGAGCTGCTTACGCTATACAATGTCGACATGATCCTGCACAACGCCATTGATAACCATGACACAAAAACAACCTTCAATGACACCTAGGCCTGTGCTTCGGGTCATTTCGAACGCTTATGTTCGTTTTGTGGCGGCTTGGCTACCATGTTTTCTAACACGACGTCGGTCAAGTCGGACTTCTCGATCTTGAAATGGGAATTAAATGACAACCGCACCACCCTCATGCACTTGTCGCTATAAGGCATCTTCCAAGCCAAACAGCGACATGTTTATAACCATAGCTTATATTAGTAACAACATGTATGACAAAAGACATCTTGATCAAATGTAAGGAAGTTGCAATGATTTGTGAGGAAAATGGATCGTTATAGCAAATTACAATGCTTTGATAACTCAACCAAAGTTTAAACTAGTTGCACAACCCATAGTCATTTATACTACTATTAGGCAATAATTAACCTATTCAAAATGTGGTAAAATAGGTCATGCAAAATAAACTTGTCATAATAGGAAGAAAGAAGAGCCATCAATTCTTGTTGTACCCACTAAAGTTACAAAATCAGTGGCTGAAGTGACTACGCAACTTGTTAAACCAACCAAAGTGCCATTAAGATATCCTTGTATTATCTATTCTTATGAACATCATGCACTTGATTGTCTTAGAAAAGTAGAAGTTCAAAACAAGTTTTAGACTAAGCCAACCACTACTGCCACTAGTAACAAAAAACCCTAAACCTAATAATGTACTAGTCAATGTAGTTGCTATTATCACAACATGTAGCCAAGTACTAGAGCAACAAGTTCTTAGGAAATGTGAATCGATGAAGGCAAAAGTAACAACTGATTAGCAAATAGAAGAACAAATGTGTGATTCTTTTGTTGGTACTATCAAGGAATTACAAGGAAATGATTTAACGTCACAAGCATGTGTCAATTTAAACAAACCACTTCATTCAAATTGGGTTGGTCTACCATAACTAGTGAGTCAACTGGTTACAAGTAAGTAACTCGTTTGGTTGACTTCACAAACAATAACACCATAAAAGACTCTAGAGGAGATTTTGAAAGACATTAGTATTCAAGTTCTAAAGACTAAGTATGTTATAAACTTGGAAAAATTCTTGAAAGTTGTGCTAAACATCAAATGGTACATTTTCAAACCAATTGAGACTATTTAATCGGTCCAATGTGAATTTGTTCAATATGAACTTGGCTATGCAATAGTGGCTATTGATCATCAAATGGCTGTGATTCAAGTCCAGCTTGGTAATAACTTTATTGATGATGTGTTTATCAATGGGGGATTTGGAATAAACATCACCAATTAAGAATCTGAAAATACAACTAGGTCTGTCAAAACCCAATCCAATGCCTTATAATCTACATATGGCAAATCAAACCATAGCCAAACCATTAGTTCTTATTAAGGATTTGAAGATATTTGTTCATGGAATCCCCTACACTGTTACATTTACTATTATCCACAACAATGTACCAGATTCTAGTCACTCAATGTTACTAAAACGCCCATGGTTCAGATGCAAAAGTATCCCATGATTAGGGAATTAATATTGTTACCATACAAGGAACTAGTACCCTAAACCATACATGTTACCAAGAAACTTGGTGTTCGAACCAAAAGACCATAAATCTTAATTTGTTATGATTTCCATTCTAAAATATCTGATGAAAAAGAAGATGTGATGTTTGCTACAGAGTTAGACATGTTTTCATTAGGAACCATAACAATACTTATTCATACTAAACTTGTTCCTAAACTAGTATACATACCAGATATTGTCATAGTAGGACCGATTCCAAAACATCAAGTTAAACTGGTAGGTGTATTAACTGTAAAATTAGCTATACCACCTGACATAATCAAATAACACTTACTTGGAACCTTTTTTCATCTAGAGGTTGGAGAGATGATTGTTGATGAGACATATGCTCATGATCGAATATAAAATATAACTATAGTGGGTTGGACAATTACCGAGGAAGATCAGTTAACCAAAATCAATTTGGGTGCCAAGGATAATGTGCAGCGGGTGAAGGTGAATTCTACACTCGAATCAATTGTCACATATCAATTGTTTAAGCTTTTAAAGGAATTCAAAAATGTATTTGCTTGGACATACGAAGACTTGAAGGGTATTCATCAAAGATTGCTCAACACCATATTGAATTGGATACCATAGTACCACGTGCTCATCAAACCAAGTACCAATTGAATCCCAATTTATGTTTTCATTTTGAAGGTGTATTCATTTCATAAAGTTCAAGTTCTGTCATTTTTCCTACTAGGATTTGTTACTTTGAATATTTGTAATACTTCAGTAGCCTATTTGTACTATTGTTACATTATAAGTTTTATTGTTATTTGTCATTTTAAAGTTGCATTTAAGTATATTTTCATTTCATGCTCCTATTGTTGTTATTTTCCAAAAGTTAGAATATTATCAAGTGGCCTTAACATTTGGCAACCATGTTGGGGATATGAAATGAAGATTTTTGGTTTAAAAGTGGATTTGGAGAATTTTAATTGGAGGTATTTGTTTTTACCAAAAACATGGGTTTCTTTTTTTACATTTGATTTTTCCTTTAATGTTTTATTTGTGTTGTCACGACCTTTTAAAAACATATAAAATCATGCAATAAAATAAAATAAAGTATTTCATTTTTTTGTTTAAGTTGTTTTTGTTGCAATATGCCAACAATGTTAACTAGGAGTTTGAAAATAAATTGGAATAAGTGTTGTAGGAAAGTACACAAAGTGGACTTTTTGAAGGCTAGGAAGGCATGCATAAAATGAAAATGGAGTTGGAGGATGCTATTATATTCTACAATGGTTAACAATATTAATTGGTGACTATTATTGAAAATTAAAACCAAAACTTGGGCTCCATGTTGCTTCATTCTACTAGTGACAATGAATTGTTTTAAATAAATAAATATATATATATATATATATGTCATATTAGTTTAGATTTTTGGAAATTTCTCTAGGATTGAAGGAAAAAAGAGAGACCATGCATGTGCTCCAATTTGAACCAGCCAAAAGAAAAATAAAATGTATTCAAGTACATCCATAACAAAACTACTCACATTGAGCATTGTATTAACTCTCACCCATAATGAAAACAATAGAATCTTCATCAACATTTATTGGGCAAAACCCTTTTAGCTTTTGTTGTGATGCAGTTACATACATGGATAGAAATCACATGCAAACCTTTAGCAATCTCACTACTCAACTATGGATGCAAATTCTTTATAACATAGATGGGTGCAAGTGCATGTAGATAGGGGCCAACAAGAATACTTTACAAAAGGATTGTGAGTCCTTTTTAGTGTTTTTTTCATTTTTCATATGGAAGAATTTTTGAATGAATCTTTTGCAACTTGTTATTAAAAATACATATATTTTCCCCAATAGATCACATGTTTTGTGTTAATCATTGTTGAATAAATATGAAAATTTCAAAGTTTGTAAATTCTACTTGATTTTGCATTTCATCTTGAAAATTTATCATAATTATGAATCATACCAAAACATGTTAACTACTTTAGGTTTTTTATAAATATCATAAAATACATTTTTTTTTGTATATAATGCACATTACACCCAATTTACATGTGGTAAAGGATTCTTAAAAATTCAAAATTAAAAAATATATACTTTGAATTTTTTAATTTTTTAAATTCCATGTCTTTTAAATTGTGAGTGCTCCTTGAAATTGGGTAGTAGGTTGTTATCATCCAAATTTTTTTTACCATCAAAATTATGTTATGACAATAATCCTTTACCTAGTCCTTTATAAAATTAACCACATTCGACACAACACCTATTTAAGTTCAACAATCCTTTTAAAAGACCAAAAACCGAATTTTAATTTAATTTAATGAATTTTTAATTTTAATTCCTCAAATTTCATATTAGTCATTTAACACAACTTGGAATGATTAAAATAACTTTAAAATGTCAAAAAAAAAAACATATGTAAAAAAATTCACAGTTTTCACCACTATTCGACATGGTTTTTGGCTCCTATCTTTGTACTTGCACCCATATGATCTTGGTAAGGGGGACAAACTTGCAAACATTTATCTTAACAAGGCAATTATCAAAATCAAATGTTGCAATCTTCTTAGATGCTTGTAGTTTTTCTATCTTGCACCTTCAACAAAAATGTTACCACAAAAGCCACTACTACATAGATGTAGAAGTAGTTGGATTGCACTACGAAATGTATGTCCATTCCTAGGATGGGAAACCAATGGCATGTAGTTGCAAATACTTTAGGAAACACAATTCTGCATTGTTTCATGAAACCTCCATCTCATGAAACACCCATTTCATGGAAGATCACTAAGGAAAAAGATTTCCACCCCTTAAGTAGACATGCGTCCACACATGGAGTGTCAAACTCACAAGGATACTCTGAAGCATGCAAATACAAACCCTGGCACCATGGATACATGAATGGCAATCTAATGTCCCAATCTTTCTTGTGAGTGAAAGAACCATCACAATGAAATAGAGAGAGAGAGTTCAAGCAAAAACCACACTTCTTGCTAGTTTGACATTGGACATGTTTTATAAGTGGTACCAAATTAATACATGTCAAAGCTTTGAAAAATCTTCTCCCACAACTTTGCATTGTATAACATCACCTATAGCATCAATAGACTTGACTAGTTAGAATTATATAGACATGGTACACTTACCACTAGACTATTGTTGTCATCTTTGCAATTATCATTGTTGTTTTAGATAAGGTACAATAGAAATCCTAAACCCTAATAATTGATAGCATGACTAATTATGAAATAATGACACTTTATTGAATGAATTTAGGAAGAATTTTGAGATGTCAATATTGAAAAAAATGCAAAATGTATGAATCTTTTGAGTTGTAATTTTTGTTTGTTATTCAATTTGTTTGTCCCAAAAGCATATTTTTTGAAAGTTTTAGATGGGGCATTCTTTTTATGGACTTTATGAGTTTTTCTTTAAAAAATGACATCAATTACATTAAATACAAATTTTCACATAGATTTGGGAAGGTTTATAAAGGATTGAACATGTATTATTCAAGGATTAAAATAATAATATTTTAAAAAGTAACAACTATGTCCATTTTAATCATTTAAAAAAATCTTGTATGGACTTGTAGGGAGTGTAATTTTTGCCAATATTGAGCCATTATAGCTTGCATATACCCAAATGCATCGGTTTTAAATAAGTTGTAACTTCGGTTGTAGATCGCCATGGTTGTCACACAAAAACAATTTCATCAAATGGTTGAACAAGGTTATGATTGTCATCATGATAAACATTCACTGACCATGGTTAGGTTGTTGTTTGTGGTAGTTCTTAATGAGTGGTTGAGAATGTTGCTAGGTCTTTCTACATAACCAATTCTACTACATTTCAATGTTTTTCATTGACTTTTCTCCTCTATGCTACATCCATGTTTGGTGCATTCACATGTTCATCTCCCATAAGCTACAATTGTTGTTCATGTTGCTCTTGTGCATGTTCTTGAACAGGTCAATGTTTGGTTTGTTTTAACTATTTTCTAAGACTTCTAATAACTATTTTGAAATCAATAGGTTTTAAGAAAGACCTTGCATTTTTTTTAACATAAATGTTTTTAAAACAACCCCTCCCAGTAGTCATAATTTTATATTATTTTAAAAAAAAACTTGGGTGCCTATCTTACTTCAAAAACTTTACATTAACTTCACCTTATTCCTAATGTTTTCAAACTAAATAGAAAATAGAAGCTTCAATCCTAAATTTTACACAAAACAAGCAAACATGTAACAAATTAGAATTTCAAGCATGATTCATTTCCAAACCTGATCTATTAAAACTATCGAATCAAACCAAAAAATTTAAGCGTGATTACTTTTGAATGTTGATCCACTACATGGTCACCAAATGTTAACGGGTTTTTTTATTCCCATCAAGGTTATTATACCAACAATAAATTCCTAAAATAGCAATAGGTACACACTAGTAGAAACCCCCCCCTTTTGTAACTACACTTTCAACTATTATTCAACTATAAACCAAGTTGAAAATTACACATATAGTTGCAATTTATTTTTTGCAACTAGGAAATATTTTTTGCAATTGTTAACCAACAATGTTGAAAAATACAAGTCGAGAGTGAAATTACAGTTAAAAGTGTATGCCATGTGTCAACACCAGAACAATAACCAATATGTGCCACTACTTACCAATTTAGTTGAAAATTGTTCTACCAATATAGTTGAGGGATGTTGTCAATTACATTTGACTAATGGATGAACTTCATCTGGACTCTAAGCAGGACATCAACCAAAAATATAATTACAATTTCAACTAGGTTACAACTATGTAAGTTGAACATTTCGACTATGTTGCAATTATGTAAATTGAACATTTGGCTAGTGGTTTGGTGACACATGGCACATTGACAATGTTAAAATGTGGCACATTCATAAAATGTGGGGTCAATGCATAGTTAAATGACACGTTACATGCTCACAAATTTTGGGGTCAACAAATAATTAAAATGACATGTGGCACATCCACATCAAAAGTTTAGGCCACATGGTGCCTAAGAATAGGTTAGCTCTAAACCTAAGCACCTAGGTTAAACCTAAACATAGGCCATTTAATCTAGGCCTAAATTTGGGCTAGATCTAGGCACCGATGTTAGGCCTAGACCTAAACCACATGGCAATTAATAAATGAAGTCATATTTCATTTGGTTTAGCCTTTAAGGTTGAACCTTTTTTATTGGGTCATCCCAAATGGCTATTATATTTTCATGTTTATTGTGTTATCCTATAATGCTAATGCACTCCTTTATATAGTTTGGATTCATGGAATGGAAACCAAATAATATGGGATAAAAGTTTTAGTTGTAACTTAGGGAAAAAACACACTTATCACTGAACACTTAATGATATTAGATATTATAACTTTCTTGTCCGTGGTCTGTTCCTTTTGAAACTTAAAACAATTTTGTAATCCTCCACCTAGCATATCCAAATCTATAAAAAATGTTATAATCTAATGGAAAATGAAAAATATATGCCCTTTTAAAGTGAAGGGGGTTGTGTTTTGGATTTTTTCATAAGTGTTCAGTATGATTTTGAAGTAATGAATATTTATTGCAATTTTAAAATATTTTAAGACATCATACATATAAAAATGAATAAACATTAAAGTTCCAAAAAATTATGAATTATGTATCATTATTTGATTTTTTGTAAATTAACATTTGATTTACAAAGAAATAGTAAATTACATTATCACAAACTCATATTTCAAAATTTCCTTAAATTTTATTTTGAAATTTTATTTTAATATTTATATGCACAAAAAAAAATCATCATATATAAGCATTCATTTCCACAAATAGAATTTACATGTAGTTTAATGTTTAATGATTTTTTATTATAATTTAAAGAAAATATTGAGATATCATGTTTATAAAGATTAATAAACATTAAAGTTCCACAAAAAATATTAAGTATGTATCATTATTTGTTATGTTGTAAATTAAAATCCAATTTACATATAAATAATAATTAGGTGCATTGAACATGCACATTATTGGAAATTTATATTTCAAAATTTCCTTCAATCAAAATTTATTATATGTGTGCACAAAAAATATTTGCATCATACATAACCATTCATTTATACAAAGATAATTTACACATAATTTAATGATGAAGGTAGATAATTTGCTTTGTTTTATTCTATCATGCTGAAATTTCCTAAACCAAATTACTTCATATAATGTTATTGATATCTTTGAAAACCTAACAATGAATAAAGGTGCACTGACTTGGGTTGAAATGTTTTGGAGCTACAATGCAAAGGTATTGATTACCGAACCATTTTTGAATAAAATCATAAATAGAAATTTTACTCGAATACAAAGGTGTACTTGGTGTTGTTGGAAAATAATCACTAAGTTAGATTTAATGAAATTTATTTCATAATTTTCATATTTAAAATGTGGAAGATATTGAATTTTGAATGAATTGTGTTGTTGAAAATTCAAAAAAAATACAACAAATTGGGTTTACAAGGGACAATGAATTGACTATGTTCACATTTGGGGCCAACAACACATGTTACCTTATTTATCCATGAAGGAAGGTAGTTTGTTTTGTTTTGTCATAATGATATCTACCAAACCACGATGTTTTAGGTTATGCTATGGAACTTGTCATCAAAAAGTTCTCAATGAATAGGGGTGCAATGACTTGGTTTATAACATTTGGAGCTACAATGTGGAATCTATTGATTATTGATCCATTTTTTCATTGAATTTTTTGAAAAACCAAGATTGAAAACTATATTGGAACTCGGGGGTGTTATTGGTATTATTGGAAAGCATTCACTAAGTTCAATTTAATAAAGTTGATTTTGTAATTTTGAGACCTAAAATGTGAACAATATTATTGAATTTTTGGTGGGTACGTATTGTTGTTGGAAATTCAAACAAATTGCAAAAAGGGGTTTGGAAGGAAAATTCAATTGAATGCATTCAAACTTCGCCAATGACATAGAGTACATTAGTGTTTAATGAATTTTTATCATAATTTTAAACAAATATTAAGATATCATGTGTATGAAGATGAATAAACATTATAGTTGCACAATATTATTAATTATGTATCATTACTTGATATGTTGTAATGATTTACATAGAAATAATAAATTACATGTGTATTGAACAAAAACATTAGTACTAACATATATATATTAAAAATTAAAACTTTATTTTGAAATTAAAGTTTAATATTTATATGCACAAAAAAACCATTAATTTATACAAATACAATTTACACGTGATTTAATGTTATCACGATTTTAAATAAATATTACAATATTATCCATTTTTTGTATATATGGATAATATTGTATATCCATTTTTTTAATACATTTTATCATCCAAAATGGTTGACATTAGTCAATGTCTTGACTATGTGCCAACTAAAGAACTTTAGATGCCAAAAATATTTCAAAAATGACCCTTTAGTTGAAACATGCTTCACATTGTTTACCAACATAGTTGGAAGTTCAACTTGGAGACATTGTTGATGCCAAGAATATTTGGCAAATGACCACATAGTTGAAAAATGCTTTCAATTATATACCAATATAGTAAATGAATAAACTTAATTGGTAATTGCCATACTTCTATTTTAAAATGAAAAAAATTCAATTGAAACACAGTTGCAAATGTCATGTAGTTGAAATTTTTTTATTAAAAAAGGGAGGTATTCTACTAGTGACATGTAAAACACTAACAAAACTCAAACTACCTACAAATCCTAAATTAACATGTAAACAAATTACTCAAAATTTGAAGGAAGTTGGTTGAATAAAAATGATTCATTTTTCATAAATGAATGTTGAAAAACAAACTCAAAGTGAAATCCCAAAAGCTCCTAGATAGATTTGTACTCCTAGTCTTATATTAATTATTTAAAAATACAAAAATCATAACTAGCCATTATAAACAGTCATTAGTTAATACCTAAACTAACAATCCAAAATTTCAAAAAACTACACCATGTTTAACTACATGTTCAACTACCATAATATCAATTATTTAAATATTTGTTAAATAGGTTTAAACATTTGTTAGGTTTAACAACATGCTTACATTTTCAACTTGTTAAGTCACCTATTGCCAAATATGGGTAGCAAGTTCCCATGAGAGGTACATTTGGCCAAACAATTTGATGAAGTGGTTGTTTTTGTTGAACAACAGGGTTGTGATTACTTCCACTAGTTCTACAAGTTGTTGAAAACTCAATCTATGTGAAGGTCTTTACTCCAAGTTACGTAGCTATTCCAACCGGGTTAAAAGTTGGTTGTGCTCCAATTATGAATCTATTGTAGCTAGATTCAAAACATGAACCAATTTAGATGTATAATAACCAACAATTAGTGTTAATTGAGAGGGCATAATTGTTATAGGAGTGTAGTAACCAAGTGTTGCAAATTGCCATTTCTATCCTATAGAGGTCATTTCATCAACATGTCAAACATGTTTGGTGTTTTGTCCATTTGGTTATGCATTCGACCTCTATTGTTGGGACAATTATTAAGGTGTTAAAAAGCATTATGGTTTCTTGTTTATTCATCAAAAATCACATTTCTCAAGCTTGCATTTTAAAAATAAAAATGGAAAAAACTTCACAAGAAAATCAAAGTAAAACATGATTCAAAATTCAAAAACTCTTCAGGAGTTACAAAAAATATGAAAAAATGAAGATACTTTCTATCTCTAAGTCCTCTTAGTTATACCAACTCATAGTGTTGTTGTAACTTAAATAGTCACTAGCCAGTACAAACTTCAAAATCAAAATAACAAGTTATTGGTCACAAGTTCAAATCAACCCATTTTGTTAATCAACTAATTATTGTAACAAACTAGTTAGAAGTTCTTATAACATATCGGTTAACTTAAGACTTGTTAACCAAAAACTAAAATAACCTTAGGTCACATTGCCTCATTGATTACTAATAGTTGGTTGAACTAGTTACTATATACATATTGAAAAATTGGGTTAACAACTACAAGGCTATTAGTCACAAAATGTCATTTACAACTAAGAAGTAATCACAAACACTAGTTGTAAAATTGAGTTTTTCTTCTAGTGAAATAAGATATTTCTTTATTTCAAAATTTGACAATTAAGTGATATTGACCTTCAAAACTTTATGTTCCAAAGTTTTAAAAACATTTCATATTCAATTTAAATGGATTGGCATAGTCCATACTAAAATCCTTTTAAGATTGACCATTCATTATTTTGTTTGTTTTTTTCATTGTTGAAAGACTTCATGTGCTAGTATCACATAAATGAATTTTAAAAAATGATATTTAATAATATTTTAAAATTAGGTGTAACAATGATTTAAAAGTTGTTAATATGACAATCCATGTGGTGCATTGTAGTTTGCCACTATTGAAGGAAGATACAACATGTGAGTGAATGTAAAGTGCAAACATAAAGACAAAAAACCTAAAAACATCCAAACATAGAGAGTTAAAGCACACCCTTTAAAAATCAATGCACACAAACGCAAAAACTAAAACCAAACCCTCACACATATTCAAAGAGCAATGCAAGAATGTCACAAGGAGCTTATAAAATTAAAAAACAAAGTGTGCAAGTATAAAACAATGGTGCCACCAAAGATGAAAACAATTTCATTATGTACCTTGTGCACATTGCATAATCTTCATGTTTATCTACCACCATGTGTGAATATTATAAGCATGTGGCAGGTTTGGTAACTACAAAGTAATGTTTAAGTGCTTGGTGTGAACCACTTTTGATGATAGTTATCATCACAATTGATGGTAGTTTATGCAAAAATAATGACACCTAAAAAAAAGTTAAAATCAATGTTGGGGAGGTTATGTTGGGGTCCCTAACACCACGTGTGAATCTACCTTTAGTCCCAAAAACCTTCCTTCATCAATTCTTAGCATACTAAGATTTGTGCATTGAACCTTTCATTTACATGATTATTTCATCACTATCCAAAGCCATCCATGTTTTCATGTATGAACATATGATCCCATCCAAGATCCTCAGTATGGAACACCTAGACATTGGATGGTCCACCAAAAATAGTGGCATAGATGGGTGTGCATTTTAGTACCCATGTTAAAAAAAATTGTGACAAGAAATTATCCTTCAATTAGTTTTATCAACTAAATGAAAAAAATCGTACATAAGAATAAACTATTTTTTATTTTGATTAAATGACATGGTTTGTTAATTGAATATAAGTATATATCATATCATTGATTAATGTTTGGCACAAAATAATTCACAAAAGGTCTTACGAAATAATAATAATAAAATGATTGCATATACATATTGAAATCTTGGGGGCACATTAAGTGTTAAAATTCCACATTACCTACACGAAACAAGGTTTGTTTGGGGGTAGTAGGTGAGTGACCCCTTTTCCCACCCTATTAATACCCAAAATTTTGATACATACATATTTAAACCATCAAAATTTTAATTAATTTTGTTTACATTGAGTTATGATATTGATTAAGAAGAAGGAACACATGATAACTCCCACTTTTTGAGGGTTTGAAAGATGCAATGAACAAAATACAACCATTTGTTCCTTTGGATGGATAAATTATAATTCATGCTAGACATGTAACATACATATACGATGTTTTGAACCGTCAACCATTCCACTTCATTAAAAATAAATAAATAAATAAAATTCAATGAATATATGTTTTTAATATAAACATGTTATGCTTGCACTATTGCAATCAAGATTTCCATGTAGTTCATTTATTAGTACTAATTTCATCCATTAACCTATTAATTGAACCTATTGACAATTAACACTTTATTTTTTAATACATATATATCGAGATTAATGCATACCTATATTAATTATAAACTTTTATCATAATGAAATAACCCTATTATAAAATTAATTTAAAAACCAATATATGGCACTTCATATTTTTATTCATGTAGTTTTTGAATTCAAAGAAGAATGTCATCCTAGGGTTAAAATATTTGAAAATGCATGCATGGACTTATTGTAGCCAAAACTTAGGGTATTCATTTCTAGGACACCACCACATATATAATATATACCACTAACAATGTTAAATTATTCATGTAGACAAAAAAAAATCTCCATAACACTTTTACAACTTGCCTTAATGCATTTATTTATTCAAACTTACAAATCTAACATACATATAAATAAATAAAAATTCCATGTAAATTTTTTGCTTCACATACATATTTACTAGAGAAATGGGAGGATCATGTTTTATTATGTGCCATATTTGGTTCCTCTCTCAAGCCCAATTCCTAATTCAACACCCACATTTCAAATAGACATAAATTCACAACAAGATATGCACCCAAATTCCCATCATTTCCATATCACTTCAATGCGTGTTGAATTTTTGTATATGCCAAATACAATCCCACAATTGTTCAAGATAAAAACTCCCCATCTGCATTGGAACCTTTAGGGATATCTATAGTTATCATTTGATATTCCCCATCTTTAAATTGTCATGTAACAACACATTCTATAAGAAGAATAATGCAACATAAATCTATTCTTAACTATAGAACAACATTGAAGAGAATGCTAACACATATGCACTATGATCATCCTAATAACACTTATCTTCATTCCTCCCTTCTCAACACAAATTGTTTATGGACTTAGCTCTACTTTTCCCTACCAAACACCACCACCATAATCTCCATTTTTCTGCTTTTGTCCCTCCATCTTCTCACCATTGCAACATCAACACACAAGGTGCTCAATAACAACATTGAAAAGAAAAGCATTAAAGTTGTGACAAGAAATTTTCCTTGGATGAGTCTTATCAACCAAATGAGAAGAAACTCTTTTGCATTCTGATTAAATAAAGCTAGAACTGGAGGTCATTGAGAGCCTTTTCTCACAGCCTTTTCTTGCAAGTCAGCTAAGCTACAGGTGCTTGTGTGGATAAGTTCAATAGGCCACATTGACAAAAGATTAGAACCATTCATCATGACATAAGCTTGAGTTGACATTCATCTGTAGTAACAGGAGTGGATTATTTTTACTCATATTAATTAGTTGTGGGGACCCCAAAGTTTTTTTTTTCTTTTGTGATATTATCTTTGATTGGCCCATCACAGAAAAATTAATTGAGATTTGGACAGTCCCAAAATAGATATGTTCTAATCTCCTCCTTTGGGCTGGTTATAGGTTACCCTAGAACTTAGGGCAAAGGATATGGGGTAAAGTGAAGAGCTATTGGGAACATGTTGGGGATCACCTTGGGAACTTGGGGGAAATGTTAAAAACCCATTGAGAACTTGTTACAAAAAAGTGACAACTTCATTGGAACACATTGGGAACAACAAAAATCCAACACCCCAACCCTCCCCCTAAAAGGAAAAAAAACCTGGGCCCCCTGGGTGCATGCTGCCTCACCTCATCAACTGCAAGAATTTTTTTTCTACATGTGCTCTGTGCCACTTTCAGCTTAGGCTAATGGCAGGGGCATGAACTATGGGTATTATATCTGAACAAGGGTATGAAAATGTTAAGAAACAGATCAATCAAAAAGAAAACTTTTGAGATTTGCTGGAGTTGCCGTGAGAAGAGCCTCCTATCAGTGTTTTCTTTCAATTTTCTGAAGGAGCCAGGTTCCCAAGCATCCCTTGGACTTAACTGGCAACAATATTTCAAGGAACTGGCAACATCTTAAAACTGTATCCAGTAGACATAAATGTGTCGACACCTTCCCCAAACAGAACAGTTTTTAGGGGATTTTGAATGATTAACCCCCTCTTTTTCCCTTTGTTATGGTATCTGCCCTTTAAAAAAAAGAGTAGAATTCTGATTATAACTTGCAGAAAGAAAAACACAGGCTCCTATTCCAGAAGTGCAGGATTTACCATTTCAAGGCACAAATATATAGTGTATATCTAGATCCCAAATAAGAAATATTTCTGAAGATTTATTAAAGTCTCAGCCAAGTTTTGAAAAGAAAATTTGATGAGTTTTAAGCAATAGAAAGGTCGATCTTCTAACCTTTCCAAATTTTGAATAGCACTTGACCTACGTCCCTGGTGTTGAGTATCTCAAATCTTGTATCTATATGAACACATTTCATCCTAAAGCATAAAATGCCCTTCTCCCAGGGCCTTCTTTACTTTAAAGAACGACTCAACTGCTATGTAAGAGGTGTTTGCATATTTGTAAAGGATTCAGAGAAAATTTGTAGTGTATGTGGAGGGCACCTTGTATCCATAAATTTCCCTCCTACAAATTGGGAGGGATATTATGCCTACTCCTCAAGGGTGGGAGGAAAATTATGCCTACTTATACGTATAAGAACTCTCCCACTATTGAGGAGTAGGCAGAAGAACCCTCCCATTCATACGCATTATGATCTACATAGGTTTGGTTCATGATAAATTTTGCCTCGAGCTTTACAGTAGTTAAAGCCCAGCATGGGCTGGGCTCGACTCGGCTATGGCTTAGTCCTAGGCCTCTTATTTTGAGAATGTCCCCCACCCTAGGGCTTTACCCTACACATAAACAACAGGCAAATTTTTTCCTTGGTATTTCTGTAGCGATTGTAATATGAAATCTTTGTCAGGTATCTAAGATCTTCTGCAGCATTACTGATTTCCCACGCTGGAAAGTTGGTACGGCAGGGTTTTCCTTTCAAGCTCTTCTCTTTCCAGCGTTAAAGATTTTAGTGAAAAGATCCAGTACGACTCTGCTGTTCCCTTGTACTAGCATTGCTGTACTGGCATTGTTGTACTGACAGTACCGTACTCGCATTCAGATATGGGAGTGGGCAAGGAAGGGGGGCAAAGGACATGCATTCAATTTAGCAACATGAACCATAAAGAAAAAGACAGACCAAAATCATTGTCCAGAAGGATGGCCCACTCGGTCCTTCTGGGTTTCGCAATCCATTGTCACCAGCCCGCACCTCAAAATAGGGAAGGTCCTCGAGAACTGCCTACTGTAGGACCCGTAGGCACTTTATTCGGTACCAGCGGCCCTCTTTTGCAGAATTGACAAGTTTTGTCAGCGGCCCTCTTCGGATTTGTTCAGCGAGACTACATTCCGTGGTTCATGCAAAATGTACAATACTGACCTAATTCTTTTCTTTGAATTTGCAGGTACTTCGCTTGGCAGGACTTTCAAGTAGGCTGGGATGTACAGCACTAATCTATAAGCTCCTTCCAACAGGTTACTTTCAAATTCAGTTCTGTTTAGGGAAGGGAAGGGCATCATGAGAGGGTGTTTATCACACTCGTTTATGTGTTGACGTTGTTCTCACATCGCCCCATTTTATTTTTGTGCCGCTCTAAACACCTATGCAAAACCACGCACTTGGTGAAGCTTTGGCATTCAAACTTGCCTCACTACCTTGGGCTAACCCCAACCTTTAGATGGATGGGACTAATACTTGTTGCGGACTTCCCAAATGGTCCAAGGTCTTGTTGCTCGGGATTACCAACTCACGTCTTCCAACCGAACCGCAAACTTTGCCTAGTTTGAGGATTTAATGTGTCATGGCTAATGTTCTAGGTTCCCTTCCTCAAACCCTCACTTGCCAACACTTGTCGTGAATATGTCAAATTGGGAATTGAACCCAACCCAACACTTAAATTCAGTACCCAAGCCACCATGGGGGCCACCTCATGGTGGTCCAGACTTGGGCCCCAACTATGCGAGCCCCCACACTTGAAGGTTCGCCTAGAAGGGCATGTCACTTTCCCCACTTTAGAGATGTCAACATCCATGTTGATGTTTCTCCAAGGTGATCGCCCTAGGCGCTTCCACCATCTATTCTTTCGACCCCTTCTTGGATTAGCTACTTCTTGATCAACAAAGTGCATTCACATTGTGTTTTTGTGTTCTCAGTGCATAAGGTTTTACTAGGTGTGTCTTTCGTTTTCACCCAATGTGTTCACATAGCATCTTCCATCAAATCCCCCTTATTTGACCATCATCTCTTTCATCTTTGAAGCTTGCTTCGAGTTTTAGTTTAAGAGTTCTAACCACCATGCCAGATGAAGGTTGCAAACGTGCCAACAAATGGTGTTGGACCGAGCTTTAAAATCCAAATCCCTTTACCCAACTAGGACATGAATTGTGAATTCATGCACAAGAACGTTTAACTTCTCCATTTAAGGATGTGCCATTTTTTTTGCATGCACCACCACCCTAATCTTGCCTAATCAAACCTTGAATTTTTAAAATTCAAATTCAACCCCAAGTCCATTTCTGCTGGTTGTCGTTCCCTTGCCTATCTTAGCCACTAGCTCCTAGTGAGCCTTAACCTTTTCATAGTCAACCACATTTGCAAAAACTCTTAGCCCTCATTTAATGAATAGTTAATTTTGTGGGTGTTCTCCTCCACTTTAAAGGTTGATGTCCTCATCAACATTGAAGTCGTTGGCAAGTGGGTCTTTCTTTTTCTTTTGAATCCTTTCACTCCAAGTTCATGACCCCATTCTTGCTTAAACTTATTTGCCATTTCTAGTAAGTGGTCTAGGTGAGCAAACTTCATCCATATTGCCTTTTTATGATAGCAACTCGTGTATTTCACTAGATATTCCTTGCCTTTGAAACATGTTTGCTTTATACAAAATATTTTTTTGATTTCAATGGCTAGCCTATGTTCAATGGTGGTAGATGTGGATTTAATTCCTTTATAACCACTCCACATTGACTATAACAACAAATTTGCACTACAAATATACATTCATTCATAATTCTACATTGATTTTAAACACACATCTATTTACAGACCATCGAAACACCATATTCATGATTATTTTTAATAATCAAAATTTATAATCCAAAATACAATGTAAAAAAAACTACAAACATAATTATAATTCATTTTCATGATATTTTTATTACCATAAATGATTCACACAACAAATTGAATATGGAAATCAATGAAGAAGTTTTTATTTCCTTGTTTACTAAAGACTTCAACAAAATTACATCAAAATTTCATGTTTTATTGAAGTGTAATCAAATAATAAATCAAATCTATAATATCAAACAATAGGAGTTATAGTTTTTCTTACAAAGTACCTACATTTCTATTCTTACTCCAAATTTTGTGTCTATGAATATCCTCCACTTTCCCAAAACTCCCATTCTTGGGCAATCCCCAAGTCACCATAAACATGAACAACAAAAGTCAACAAGAATTCAAAATTCAAACCCCCAATTATCTAGTGCCCTCTCTTCCTTTAAAGGTGAGATCCCACACATTGCGTGCAAGATGCCTTTGGCCCTTGCCCGAGCGAACCACCCAAGACCCAACATCTTTTTAAAAGGCAGATATTCTATTAGTAGCATTACCCTTGTGGTGGAGCTTTTTTCAAGAGCCGAAATTAGGATTTCCGTTCAACAATATTAAAAAATATAGGTAGAAGCCAGTTAAGTTAATAAAACCTCAAAGACGAAAAAACAAGGTTTTTTTTAAAAGCAAAGTTCGAATTCCTAACCTACACTTTAAAAAAACTCAAGCAAATATCTTTGTCGAATTCAATGAAATCAATTATTTCAAGATTACGAGAGATGGCTCATTGCAAATAGCTAAAAACCACAAAAATGTTATTCCTATCCATAACTTGTAAGTCCCAAAAACTAAGTAATATGCCTAATGGATCCCTTAACATATGGCATCTATTTTCGACCACACCTTTTGCTTCCGGTTTGGTCTTTGGTCATCTCGTAGAAATAACTTGAATTTTGAAACATGAAAGGTAACATGTGCCACAAAATTAGTTGGCTACTTTAGGGTGTACACATCATGATGCAACTTATGTAAAATTTCATAAAACATCATTTATTTGGCAATGAAACGTGGTGCAAGTCCATCAGGCATCTTCAAATTTCATATGTTCAACCACACATGTTGTTTAACCTCAAACTAAACATGCGTTTATGTTTTGTTGACATGCTTTTCATATTGATTTTGAGCTTGTTCTAAGAGGTTTTTGGTTCGAGTTTATTTTTCCTTACTCCCCTTGACCATCTCCATAGCCTCATTGGAGTGACCTTTACATCCCATGGGAATGGTTAAGTCCATAAATTTATCAATTTCCTTTCTTAACACTAACTCAAACAAAGACATTTTTGTTGTCAAATGTGTTGTGGAATTACAATAGAACTTTGTTAGGCCTAGATGTTCACCTTAATCCTTTTGATAAATGCCAACATAGTTTTTAAGGTATTAAATTAACACCACATTAACCCTTTTTGTTTGGCCATCAGTTTGTGGGTGGAATGTCATACTAAACAATAATTTTGTTACCACCATTTAGAACAAATGTTTATAGAAGCCTACCATAAACTTAATGTCTTTGTCACTAACAATAAATTGGGGCATCCCATGATGCTTGACCCACATATTGAAAAATAACTTAGTCGAAACAAAAGTTGTTGCAATCGTCTTAGTTAGAGCCATCTTAGCCAACTTGGATAATCTTTTGATTACCACAAGAATGGCATCCATCCCATTCCACTTGGGTAGTTGGGTTAGGAGGTCCATGGAAACACTTTCCCATGGCTCATTTGGAATTAGTAGAGGTCTATATAGCCCATATTTCTTTTTGTATATAGACTTTGTACTTTGACACATAACACAAGTGCACACAAAATGCTCTACCACCTACGTCATTTTGGGCCTATAAAATCTCTTTCCTACAACCATTCTTGTGGTTCTTCCCCCATGGTGTTTCACCATGTGCACATTATGTTCCTTTGCATGATTTTCATACATAATTTCCATGTTGACACATAGATTCAGATTGCTTCCATCTTAGTGGCCCTTCTTTTAAAATGGTGCCTTTCACTTTTCATCGTTCGTGCAACTTTTTAAAATAATGTTGGGCGAACAAATCTTGCACATAGGCTTCCTTATCTTCCATTCTAGGCTACTTTCACATTCAAAGATGGCCCTAAATGCTTGGGTCTTGGTCAGTGGTCTTTCCAATTGGAATTCATTTTTCCTAGTTAGTGCATCATGGACTACATTATCCTATCTTAGCTTGTGGATTAACTCCACACCCAACAATGCCAATGTGTCATGCCATCTTAGTTGTTTTGTTGAAACCCTTGGTTGCATTTCAAAATACTATAAAAAGAGGTTATATATGTAAACCTTGGATTTATGTGTCCCCAAATAGTGTTTCCATTCTTTCAAGCAATACATGATGACGTACAACTCTTTCTTGTGAGTTGGTCATCATAGTTGAACCCCACAAAACTTCTTGCTCTCAAATGCAATCGGGTGCCCATCTTGCATGAACACCCCACCGAGAGTGAAATTGTTTACATTGATGTGGATTTCAAACAATTTGGTGAAGCCCAAATTTTGTTTTTACAGGGGTAGACGAAAGTTTATCCTTCCAGTCCTCAAATGTTTTCTACTGCTCTTCCTTCCATCTGAAGGATAAATCCTTTTTAAGGAGGTCTAAAAGCGGTTTCATCAGTTACAAAAAACCTTTTATAAACTTCTGATAGAAGTTAACCAAGCCTACGAAGGATCAAATTCCTTTATCTTTGATTAGTCTTTTTTAATCTTGTTTGGTTTCCAACTTCATAGGGTCCAGTCTCACCCCTTTTCATGACAATATATACTCGAAGAAGTCCATCTCTTCTTGGGCAAACTCACTCTTCACCTTGATGGCAAAGAGTTGGTTCTTTTGGAACATACTCAAAACATGTTTTAAGTGTTTTGCATGCTCCTTCGCTTTTTGGAGTACACCAATATATCATCAATATAGATGATCATGAATTCATTCAACTTTTCATGGAAAATAGAGTTCACGAGGGTCATGAATGTTGACAAAACATTACACAACCTTAATGGCATCACCAAGAACTCATAGGAGCCATACTTGGTTTTCATTGCCGTTTTTTCTATGTCCTCATCCACAATGTGAATATGATAGTACCCCAACAAATGAAATTAATTCAATTGAAATACTTGGCCCCATTGAGCTAATATAATAGATTGTCAATGCAAGGCATATGATAATTGTTCTTTATTGTTATTTTATTCAAGGCACAATAATCAATACACATTTTCAACTTGTCATCCTTTTATCCACAAACAAAACATGTGCCCCATAGGGTGATTTGTTTTGCTAAATATACCTTTGATTAAGGAGGTTGTTTAATTACTTTTTTAAAAATTCCAGTTCCTTTTGGTTTAATTTATAGGGTGCCTTGGATTGTAGAGCCAATTCGAGCACCATTTTTATTTGATGGTCAACCTCTTTATAAACTAGAAGGGCACCGAAGAGTTTGTTTATTAGAACTTCCAAAAATTTATTAAGTGAATAAAAAATACAAGCAAGGGGTGGCCTTGCCCCTTGTGGCTCAGGTTCCCCCTAGGACATTCTCAAAGACATAAAAATAAAATAACTAAACAATTTTAATTCAATAATTAAGCAACCAAGTTCATTCTCATTTTTGCCAATGCATAATTATAATTTGCATCTAAGTTCATTAACTTAGAGCCACATTTGGCGCATACTTTTAACCTACCTTCGTTGTGAAGGATGTCTATTTTGTAAGCATCCAAAAATGTGTTTCTTAAAATTACATCAAAATTATCTAAATCACACATGGTGAAGTTTTCAAAAATTTGAATTCTTCCACAAAACAATTTGATTCTTAACATTACAATAAGCAAGGGTCTAGCTATGCCTTGTGCCAATTGCACCATGATGAGGTTTGCCATTAATTTGGTCTTGATTCCAAATCATTTTGCTGCTCGCAGAATCATGAATGAATTTGTTGCTTTTGAATCCAAGAGACAACACAAAAGTTCATCATTTATTTTATAATTCAATTTTAACAAGTTGGAAGCCTTGATTTCATGTGCCCTTATTTTGGCCACGAAGCCCCTTTGGAAAGTCAACTTACCTTGGGCAATGCATTCAATTACCTGAAGTGGCTTGGGGCAGTCCTTTGCTAAATGCTTATTGTTATCACAATTGAAACATTTGACTTTGGATAGGTTTTGCTTCGCCTTCTTGACTAATAGTTATTTGTTCATTGATTTCTCCTGGTCATTATGAAGCCTTGGCTTGCCTTGGCCCCACTTATGTTTATTGCAACCTTTGTTCCCATTGCTTGTGCCGGCTTGATTTTTTTGGGTGACCATGCTTCCGATTTCACCCTTGGGGCATGTAGGAGCTTCATCCTTCATACATTCCACGATCTTCATTAGCCCTTGGCATATCTCTGGAATATCAATCCTTTGGTAGACTATTTTTCACACCCAAGGCTAGAGTCCATGCAAGAAAATTAATTTTCGAGCATACTCATCTTTCAAAGGGACCATAATCAGCATGCGATTGAAGTCTTGGACGTAGGTGGTCAATGAGCCTTTATTGTCCCCTTGGGTGAATTCCAAAAATTCCATCCCATCCTGAAGCACCAAGTGGTGCGACATGAACCTCCCATCTAGCCACAACTTGAACTCCTCCCAAGTGAAGGTTTCAAATAGGTTGGGTGTTTTTTGCTTCTGGGACATCCACCACTCCCACGCGTGTTCCTTCAACAGGGTTTGAGTGAAATGAATTCGCTCCTTGTCGGTTTTTGAAGTGTTGTGTTTCCATATACACCTCTACTTTGGTCTCCTTCCTTACAAAGGAGTTTAACAACCTCACCTTGATGGTTGCCTTAGCAAAATGCCCACTTGGGGCATTATCGATGGCACCCAAACCTTCTGCAATAAAGTTCATCAACTTGGTTATTTCTTGGTTTTGTGTTGTGGCTTCCCCTTGTTGAATCATAAACGCACAAAAACCATCCACAAAAGCCAAAAACTCTTTGGATGATTTTCTCCACCTTTGGAGCTTCCTCTTCCTGTTTTTCAAAAGATCCATTCACAACCAAACATTCTAGAACTTGCTTGCCCCCTTTTTGCCTTAGCACACCCATAGGGGGCAATCAAGGAATTCACATCTCCATTCAACTTTGAGGAGTGGAAGTCAACATGTTCATTGAAATCCACAATTGGTTTAAAATTTTTCTCCTTCCCTTTTTGCTTTTGAAGAGTTGTGGGAGTTTTCACCAGTGAACCCATGTTCAACTCGTCCATTCGCTTCCTTTGTTTGATAGGGGAAGGAGTCTTTTCGACACCCCCCCAAGCTTCTTGATGGATTCAACTACGAACCCAAAGGTGAAGACAACGGAAGGAGAAGGAGTTGGGGTGTGCTCCCTGGCTCGCAGCACTTCGAGGGTAGAGGGGCGTGTTGGAGCTTCAGGATGGGACTAGGAAGATTGACAAGTAATTCAATCACTCACACAAACTTGCACAAACCAAACAACAAGGTGGTTAGTGCGTAATTGAAGCACCTTGGTGCATGGATGAGCCATGGGCAAACACGGATTCACAAAATTCACCACGGCCCAAACTTAGGGGAAGCCACCACCTTCCCCCTTGTAGTATATTATGTGCCTGGCCGCAGGACTAACACCCAAATGTTATTTTTGTCCTGAGGAGTCTCGTAATTTTCACATTTGGAATTCTCGCAACTTTGGGGGCCTATAACTTTGTGTGCAAACCTTCGATGGAGATGAAATTTCAAGCAAAGTTGTAGCCTTTGTCAAGAGCTTTTCAATGGTATGTGGCACACCACCTGCACACAAGGAAATCGGACGATTCCTGACTTTTAATGGTTGAGAGTCAAATTGTCAATTTGACTCCCGACCTTTCTTTTGGCCATAACTTGTGTTTTAAGTGTCCATTTTAGACATCTATGTTCCAAAAACTTTCCAATGATATAAGAAACTCCTTAATTTAATGAGTTTTGATCACTATAATCGCTCTTTAAAAATTCAAGAATCCATTGAGACTTCAACTCCCAAAGTGGGAACTCACTTGGGAGTGTGAAGGTTCATTCCTTCACACTCTCCTACATTTTCGGGAGCATGAGATGTGACTCTTGGGCTTCCCCTCTTGGCCTGCAACCTTGCAAGGCCTTGTTTTGGTCGTGAGCCCAAGGTTGGGGTTACAACATTTCTCATGGGCCTTTTTTTTGCTCATGCCCGCTTCATCTTTCCCCATTTGTTTTTTCTTGGATTTTCGTGGGGTAGGTTGTGCTGCCTTCTCCACCATGTCTTTTAAACTTTGGGCTTCTTCATCATGAAGCTCCCCACCAACCAGGGTTTGGGTTGCAATTACCAATGCAACTCCCCGACAACGACATCCTAAACCTTTTTCCTTTTTAGTCTTATCCTTATTCTTGGCCTTGGGTTCCACCACAACCTATGTGTTGGGCAATGGATCATTTGAATCCATTTGCCTTCAAATGTTCACCTCCCCCATATGCTTTAAAAGAATTCACACTTGACCTTAAGAGCTCGTTTGATACAACCTATCACACTCGTTTATGCCTTGGCACCATTCCCACATCACCCCATCCTATTTTTGTGATGTTTTAAATGCCTACACCTTCTAAACTTGGTGAAATTGTGGCATTCCAACTTGCCTCACTACCTTGGGTTAACCTTGACATTTAGACAAGTGGGATTAATGCCCATTGTAGATTTCCCATGTAGTCCCAAGGCCTCATTGCCTGAGATTAATGACTCTTGTTTTTCAGCCTAATTGCAACCTTCGCCTAGTTCAAGGACTTAGTGCGTTTTGGCCAATGCCCTGGGCTCCCTTCTTCAGACCTTCACTTGTTGGCACCTATGCAACTCATGAATATTTCAAACCAGGAGTTAAACCTAACCCAACACTTATACTCGTAACCCAAGCCGCCACAAGGGCCGCCCCATGGTGGTCCGAACTTGGGCCTTGACTAGGCAAGCCCACACACTTGAGGGTTCGCCTATAAGGCCAAATCAATGTTCCTTTGTTTGAAAGGCCCAATAACATCATTTCCCATTTACTTAATTTAGAAATCTACAACACTATGATTTTCATGTTGGGTAAAGCCCTAGGTGGGGGCATTCCCAAAATGAGGGGTTGGGACAAGACAATAGTAGAATCTGGGTCCTAATTTTTGCAATGTTCCCCCACCTTTGGACTTTACCCATCATAAACCACAAGGCAAAATTGAGAGGGGGATCATTTTTGTGCCTACAACTTAAGATTGGGATTTCAATAGAAGATTCCTCATATACTTTCAAAATTTTACTATTTTTCCACGTATTCCTAAAAACAATCCACTTTTTTAAAGTGGATATTTAGAGTTGTAAGGTGCCTTCCAAATAAAATTAAGAAATTTCTTTGATGGTTTTATGACACAAAGAATGACACCTTGGATGAACTAGCACTTGCACTTGTACCATGTAAAAACCATGAAGTTTTAAAGTTGTTTTTAAATTATATATATATATATATATATAGGTGAAAATACACTAACCCCCCCCCC
>Ga0209208_10001115_pt1 | contig 37356 bp, 31 predicted proteins | sample S1TSphfallax_3_FD_187694 | JGI IMG/M metagenome (GOLD analysis project Ga0209208, IMG submission 187694) | Host-associated microbial communities from peat moss isolated from Minnesota, USA - S1T2_Fd - Sphagnum fallax MG (SPAdes) (version 2) | ecosystem: Host-associated > Plants > Peat moss >...
GGGGGGAATCCAAGAAAAACAAGGGAAATTAAAATTTTAAAACCCCACAAAAACCAATGTTAACAAAACCAAGAAATAAATAGGAAATAAATAGAAAAAAAAATTAAATGGCACAAAAGTTTTTAACAATATATATAACCAGAATTTTTTAAATTATTGAAAATAAAATATAAAAAGAAGGGAAAAAAACATTCAAAATTAAAATGCCAAAAAAATAGTATTAAAAAAACCAACCAAAAAACATGAAAGGAAAAACTAAAAGCAAAAAATAAATAAGATAAACAAGTAAAAGAAAAAATTAATTAATCAAAAGATTTTAATGAAGGCACCAAACCTTTCTTGCAATTGAAAACTCATGGCCATGGCAACAAACCTCTGCTACCATTGTTGGTTGGTAGGGCAAGACTACAAGAAACTAACCCCTTATAAATGCTTTTCATGTTGCTTTTCCTTTTTGCCCTTCTCCTCCCTTTTTGTTACTCTTGTTCTCTTTTTTTATCTTTGTTTCTCTCCTTTTTTTTATTGTTCTTCTTATCCTCTTCCACAACTCCACACACACACACAAACAAAACAAAACCAAAGAAACAACAAAAGTCGCAAATAAATACACAAAATAAAGAAACAAAAAAACCTCAAACAAAGCCACAAAAAATATAAAATAATAAGAAGAAACAAAGAAAGAAAAATGAAGAGGTCCCAAATTATTATTTTTAAGTTATGAATGTGAAAACAAAGGGAAAAAGGAAGGAAGAGAAAAGCAGGCAATAAAGAGTAGGTAAGGAGGGGGTGGACGAAAAAATAATAATAATAATAATCGTTGAAAGTCAAGGTGTGTGAGGGGAAAAAAAAAACCTAGAACCGTGTCCTAAGGTTGGGTTGAAACATCCATTAGTCAATTTATTGGAACAGATCTAATTTCCCCATTGAAAAGATTTCTAGGAAGGATAAGTTATCATTTGTTGAATACAAAACATTTTTCTTTGAGACATTTAACCTCATTGTGTGAAAGATTGGTCCCTTCTTACACAAGCCAAATAAAATGAACTGCTTGTTAATCAATTGCATATTTACATTTTGTACCTCCCACATAACAATTCATGTCATAATTTACACAAAACCAAAACTTGTGAAGCTTAAAGGTAGTGATTATGAATTGAAAGGACAAACCAAAATACATAGGGGTAAAAACACTAATGGAATTAAACTTGGTAATTATCCTTGTGGTACAACAATGAGTGGTGGTTTTTTACAATGTTGAACATAAAACATGCAAGGTAGGGAACATCATTTTATATGCCACATTCCATCTCTACGTGTAATATATCCACATGTTGATGCTAATTAAGTCGTTCAATATGCACATGCGATTTACCAATTTGGGTGTCAACACATGGGCAAAAGAAATTAACATAACCATGTTAATGTGAATCCCCATATGATCTTGGAAGTAAGTATAGCTTTTGCTTGTAGTAGCCAAAGATTTCCTCCCCTACTAGGTGTGTAATTATAGTTTTGAAAAATGAACTCAAAGCATATTTCAAAATTCCAAACCCACAAGTTGTTTCAGATCACCAAATTGGGTTGATTTACATATGAAAAGTTCATTCATATCAGGCCTTTACCCTAATATGCCACCTTTCTTAACAAGTAATACAACGTTGACTGTTTAAAAGTTCATACATAATCATTAGAAGTCATTGTGTACATTCAAGTTCCATTTTTCCCCAATTGTTGAAGTCATATGTTATGCATTTTTTTGAGAGGTTACAAGTGCGCATGTCCATAAGCTCCTTTGCAGATAATTTCTACAAGATAAAACATATGTTTGTTAACATCAATTTGAAACAAGTTTTAGCATATTGAAAAATGACATTCAATTAGAATGGGATGGCAATGACAAAAGAGGGATGGAAGGTTACATGTATCATGAAGTCTCCCAACTCTTTCACATGAAAATGCCAAAAATTGAATTAATTTTCTTGCTTTTGAAGCCCAACTACATCCGTTGCCCTAGAGGAATACCATTAGCATCAAACAACAACATAACATGCATAAGTTTTTTCCAATGAAACAACATTCTTGTAATCATAACACAATGTTTTGTGTTGTTAATGCATTCTAATTTTGTTTGTTGTTTCATGTGTGTATCCATGGATCAAGTCCAATGAAATAACATGTGTGTTCCCTGTCAACTTGCATTCCAATTTGCTTAAGCACTATTGGCCATGGAACCCTTGAAGTTTAGATTAGGAACACCTTTCTTCAACATCACCTTGTTCAATTTACACCACATTACACATTGAGCCTTTGTGTCTACTAATTGCATGTCATAAATTGTAATCGTCATAACTTTACAATAGAGTAGATTGTATACATGGCATGCAAGGGTCATTTGGTCTTGGACATGTTTAACACAATCAAACATGATCCAAGTTGTTTGGAGGTCACCACTAGGTTACATTTGCTTCACCAAGTCAAATCCATACCCCTCCCCATACATAAACATTTTGAAAAAGAACATTTTTTTCCCAAATTGCAATCTTGGAAAACAACTATTTTAGATGTAATCATAACCACTATTGGCCTTGAAAGCCATAATGATAAAGACGTACCCTTTATTACTTAGACGATGTTTGTAGGATGTAACCAAGTTCTAGATATTGGTAGAACACATGATTGTGAACTTGTCCATCATTTCATGTAATTTCATTCCTTTAATAAGTTCCACCAAACCCTTACCATCTTTGTTGATTACATGTTCAAAAAAAAAAAATTGATTTACAACCAATGCAATTGTGAATGGTGTACTTGATGAGGAATGAGATACTTTGTCATAGATTAAAGCTTTCATTTGTTCGACATCTTTGTATTTCCCTTTAGTGATAAAATGTTAATGTGTACTTAAATGAATTATTATTCGAGTTAAATTCACATGCTTATGCACCACATAATACATGTGAACTACTCATTATTTGACATAGAACATAATGACATTACAAATTTTGCAAAAGGGTGGACTAGGTGTCACGAATGCCAACACCATGGAGTTCATTCATATGAATGTTCATCCATGACTTTTATTTAATTTGTACCCAACTTTTAGTTTAATTATAATTCATTATTAATTTATTTATAATTAGTGTTTAGTTAATTTTCAATTAGATTCAAATACTCACTTGTAGTTTTTTTTAATTCATTTTTAATTAACTTTTAATTAACTTTTTGTTCAATTTTAATTATTTTTAGTTAACTCATACTTCAATATTAGTTTCCAAATGGATGGACATCGATCACACATGGGTGCACATGGGTCACACATGGGTGAACATGGACGACATGTAGGTTGGAATTTTTTTGAAAAGTTTTTTGAGCTAGGTGCTTAATGGGTATAAATAAAAGTAAAATTGCACCTTACATTTAGTCTATTCAACACGAGTTTTAAATACGTATTTTTATCTTGATTTTGTTTTGAATCCCACAAAACTTTCAATTTATATTGCCATAAGTTATTGTTAGTTATTATATTACAGGCTATTATTGGCCACATAATGAGAAATTTTGTCCATCAAAATCACATTGCCCTGCAAGTAGAACTATAAATAAACTCATATACAACTATTGAACAACTACCCCTTAGGTATTATAACTAATATGCAATTATCCCTTTGGAAATACGGGAGCTAATAAATAGATAAACATGTTAGAAAATCAATTAGTTGTATTATAATTGTAAATGACTTGAAATGGGTCTTTTATATGATAATTTGTATATAATGTATATACATCTATAGTCAACCATGTTTGACTTTTGCAGGAGTTCCGATATAATTTCATGTGATAACTATTTTAGAATTCTTGTAAATGTGCCACTAATGCAACAATTATGTTGCAATTAGTTATCTTTTCCATTTTGAGTGATTTAAAATGTTATAAAACAACCTTTTCAAGCTTTACAATTCATCTTTGAAATGCAAAGCAAAGCGTTCAGCCAAAAAAAAGTTATAAGGAAAATATGTTTTTGCAATTAACAAAATGTGTTTTTTTCATTTTTTTTCATTTGGACCACTCCTACATTCAAACCTTGTAACTTTCTTATTTCTTATTCATTTTGAATGATTTAACGTGTTATAGGAGTGTCACCTAAAGTTCTACAAGTCATATTTGAATTTTAATAGCAACAAAAAAACATACAAGGAAGTTTTTGGGTGTTCAAGAATCGACCTTTATAGCATTTAGTGGTTTGTTTTTTTGAGCTTTTGACCCCCTCTACTTTGGGGGGCCATAACTTTTTCAATTCTCTTCCATTTTTTATGATTTTTAATGTGCCATATGTGCCAATAGGAGGAGTTCTATTTTTTTTTGGAAACCAAAAAAATAGGGCCCTCCCTTTGGATCTTGCTTGCCTTGAATGTTTAAGTGTTTAATCACATGTCGGTTTACCCTTTGTTGTTCCAACTCAATTTGCAACTAAAAACCAACTTGAGGATTTAACCCATATGCATTGTCTTTGAATCCCATGTCACAAACTATATAAAAAAAATGTCTTCTCTTAGTTTTTACATTAAAATACACATGCCATTTTGGGATGAGTTCAAAAAGCTTAACTTTAGGTAAAATAAATAATAAAAAATATGTATTTACATGACCATTATTTAAGTCATCAAGTCTTGTATTTTCTTACCTATTTGTCTACCTACGTAAGTAAATAGGTCCTAGTTTTTTACCTACCTATGTAGGTAGGTAAGTAAGTAGGTATCTAGTGTAAGTATGTCAGTCCTAGGACGTACTAACCTACCTACCTATGACTGTGTATCGACCTACTTAACTATTAAAATGCATTATTTATTTTTATTTTTTTTCAAATTTTAATTAATATGCCATGTGGAAATGTTTTATTAAGCCACATGTCATTACATTAGACCGTCAATAATCATAATAAATGTTGGAGATCAATATTTCAAAAATCATTTTAAATCCAAAAATCTTCATAGTGCCACATGTTAAGTTTTAATGGATGGATGAAAATTATTAATGTCAACATGACATCATGGCTGTAATTGTAATGGGGTTGCATAGTAGTTGAAAATGTGTGGTTTCGACATAGTTGTAATTGAATCGCAATGAGTTGCACCATATATATAATGAGTTGCAATTCTACAACCCATGCAATTTGTTTGATAACATTCACAACGTAAAAATATTGTGAGTTGCAAGTGGTCATTGCAACTCAAAAATTGGGTTGTAAGGCCAATTGTAAAACACCCATTTTTTCTCATAATGCCATTCCAAATTATTTTACCATTGGTTTTTGTTGGCTTTTATTATAGGCTATTTTTCGTTATTTTATCGTAGGTTATTATTGATTATTTTAAGTTATTTTACCTTAAGTTATTATTGGCTATTGTATCATAGGCCATTATTGGCTATTGTAGGTTATTTTACCATTGGTTATTTTATTATATGTTATTGTTGTTTATTATATATTATTTTATCAGAGGTTATTTTTGGGTATTCTATCAGAGGCTATTGTTGGTTATTCTATCATTGGCTATTTTAGGTTAGTTTACCATAGGTTATTTTTGGCTACTATATCATAAGTTATTCTTGGTTATTTTATGGTAAGGTATTCCTGGCTATTTTAGGCTATTTTACCTTAGGTTATTCATGGCTATTCTATCATATGTTATTGTTGGTTATTATAGATTACTTTACCATAAACTATTATTTGTTATTATATCATAAGTTATTTTATTTTAAATTAAATTTGGTTACTATATCCCAAACAATTGTTGGCTAACATAGGTTATTTTAATTAAAGCTATTTAAATTTTTTGATTATTGGTTATTATCATTGACTATTTTAGGTTATTTATCATAGGATATTGTTAGCTATTTTAGGCTATACATTATATGTTATAGTTGGTTATTTTATCGAGGCTATTGTTGTTTATTTTAACTTATTCACCATATGTTTTTTTTGGTTGTTTTTATCATAGGTTATTGTTAGTTATTCAATGTAACTTATCATAGGTTATTATTGGTTATTATAAGTTATTTATCACAAGTTAATTTTGAGTAGTTTATTCTATCTTAATTTATTATTGGTTATTCTACCATAACCCATTTTTGGTTATTTTGAGTTATTTTACTAAGGCTATTATTGGTTATTTTAGATTATTCTACATTAGGTTATTGCACCTTAAATTGATATTTTATTTTATTTTATAAGTTATTAAATTCAATATTAATCTATTTGAATTTATTATATTTTAGGATAAAATAATTTATAGTAAAATAAAATTAAATGGCCTTGAATAACCTAATGTATAACCTATAGTTATTTAAATAATTTAATTTTAAGTAATTTAACGGAAAAAAAATAAAATAAACTAGGATACTTTAAAATAAAATAATTTATAATAGCTTATAAGAATGTAGGGTATAACTTGTAATAACTAAATTAGCCTAAAATAATATAGGATATAACTTAAAATAATTTAAAATGTTTAAAACAAAAACATCAACATAAACCTCTTTAGCATAATAAATTATAATAGTGAATTATGTCAATTAGTAGGGAAATATGATGTTTATATAATGACCTTATAGTGAAATAACTTTAATTAGGGTGAAATCATTAAGGTGGACTGAACATATTTCAATTAAATTTTTTAATAATGATTTAAGTTAGTGAATTACACCCCACTTTTGTATTAGTGCAAAATTATATTTTGTCACGTCATGTATTTAGAACATATAAAATGCATGATATGGATTCTTAAAAAATCAAATAGAAATAATTTTGAAATATTAAAAAAATGTTGCCATGTGGTAACACATCATCTGTTGTTAGGGTGACCAAATTTATTGCATGGCAAATCACAAATAACAATATGTATATAATAAATTAAAGGATGAAACCATATATTAAATTATTGTTTACATGCACAATACATGTCATTTGCAACTATTGTTTTATGTGACTTGTATAACATGACTAAAATGATTTTTGTTGTAAATGTCATTTATGACTGAAAATTAGTCACAAATATCGATTTGAAAAAACCTTTTTTTACTAATGACAAAACCATGGACCATGGTGACAAAGCAACCCCATTATGTTAATCATGTGAAAAATAATGTTGAAAAGAAGAAGAGATTGATTACATGTGACCATGCAATTGTAGATGACATCATTGACATTTCAAATTCCATTAGAGATTTTGAAAAACTAAAGTTATAAATGACAAAAATGATCACATCACAAATTTTTAAAAGTGAAAAACAAGGTAGTAAAATGGTTTTACAAGGCCAATTACAAAATCTAGCATTATTTGCAACAATCTTCAAAGCAAAATGGCCTTCTAGATCTTTTACTTAGGTTGCTCCAATTAGTTTGTTACAATTAATTAGATTGGATTTGGATTTGTTTTGGTTTGAATTTGAGTTTGATTTGGATTTTATTTGAATGAATTTTCATGATGGATTTGAATAATTTTGGATATGGATTGAGTTTCATAATTTTGTTTGAATTTGTTTGGAATCTTGAAATTGGATTGAAAATTGAAAATATTTTTTTGGCAATTGGGTTGGAATTTGAAACTAGAATTGAATCAATCTTCAATTTGGATTTGGATTCAATTGAATTATATTTGTAGTTGTATGTTTAATTGGATTGGAATTGGATATGGATTTGAAATTGGTTCATGGATATTGGAATCGTATTTGAATTTGTTAATATGTGGAAAGCGGAGTGGAATAAAATTGGACAATGGAATTGATTTGATTTGTAGTGGTATTGGATTTCATTCCTTGCATATTAAATAAATTTTGAGATTGATTCTTTTTGTGAAACAAAATATAATTTTCATGTCATTATTCACCATTTGGGTCTTCAATGATTTCAATTGATTTCTCTTTCAACCTTTCTCCCTCAACCTTTAGATGTTTTCCCTCTTTAATAATAAAAGGTTTCACATTACCAAATACCACAAATGAATCCCTAGTAATTATTCGATCGAATCTAAGCTCAAGCTAATTCCATTACTCACAATAATTTTGGAACCAACAATGTTACAATGATCTTTATTGTTTTGTCTATTTTAGAATTGAAGTGTTTCAAAATTTGCCACTTGTTTTCAAAGTCCCAAAAGCCTTCTCCATAACAATTTTGTTGGAATTCATTGCATATTATATATTTTATTGTCTTCATCTTGGAGTGATTTCCAATTCTTTTACAAATATGTGTGAATACAATACACATAATCCCTAATCAAATAAGGAATGCATTTCCCTCCACAATTGGTTTTTGCAAAATGCCATGGTTCTTAAAATCTTAAAATAAGTTGCACACTTTGAACTAATTGTCATCATGCGCCCCTTGGGTTGGCCTATACAAACATTCCAAAGATCTTGTTAGCATCACAAATCCCTTACAAAATAATTGAATGCAAGTTTTCATGATACAAAAACACATATTATTAAAGTGATTTTGGATGGTTTGCTAAAGGAATGTGTGTCCCATCAATCACACCAACAACATTTGACAACCTTGTAAAGACCTTGAAACTATTAATCATTTTTTTCTCCAACCCTGCACCTACAAGGTTGATGCATTGATTAAATAATTTGTGCCCATGAACGAAGATGTCACAAACTATAACATTATATTTCCTTGGAGTTGAAAGGCCAATTTGACAATTTGCAATATGATTAAAGGAGGTATGATGGGTGACGCACTCCCAACTCCTTGAGGGACTCAAATGTGAGTCCCAAACAGAAAACAACGGAAGAATTAGGAATCAAGGCACGTTCCCTGGCTCATAACACTTTGGAGGGGTAGAGGGGCGTGTTGGAGCTCCGGGATGGGACTAGGAAGAGTTGACAAGCTTCACTCACTCACACAGACCTGCACAAAACCAACACAAGGTGGTTAGTGCATGGTTGGAGCACCTTTGGTGCTAGGATGAGCCACGGGTTACACGGACTCACAAGACTCACCATGGCCCGGACTTGGGGGAAGCCATCACCTTCCCCCTTATAGTATACTCTGCACCTTTCCATAGGGCTCACATCCAAATAACTTTTTGTCCTGGGAGTCCCGAAATCACCAAGGTTGGGACTCCCGCGATTTTGGGGCGCCATAACTTTGTGTGCAGACCTTTTATTAAAATGAGGTCTGAAGCAAAGTTGTAGCCCTCATCAAGAGTTTTTCCAATAGTATGTCTCACACCATCTACACGCATGAAAATCAGGTTGATTTTCGACTTTTAGTGGTCGGGAGTCAAATTGCCAATTTGACTTCCAACCCTTCTTTTGGCCATAACTTGTGTTTCAAATGTCCAAATGGGCGATATGAGCCCATTTTAGATATCTACATTCCAATAGATTTTCATTGATATAAAGAACTCCTCAAGCTATTGAGTTTTGACCCCTGCAATCGCCCTTTGAAGATTTAGGAGTCCACTAGGACTCCAACTCCCAAAGTGGAGTGAAGGTGTATTCCCTCACACCTTCTCACACTCATGGGAGTATGTTGTGTGATTCTCGGCTTCCTTTTTGGCCCGCAACCTTACAAACCCTTGCTTTGGTCGTGAGCCCAAGGTTAGGGTTGCAACAATGAGGAAATGTGTAAATCACCAATGCCTCAATTTTCCTAATCTTTAGTTGGGTTGAACTTGATTAATACATGTAGATTTCAAGTAAGATGTCGAGATCTGAATGAAGTTGTCAAATGTTTCGAAACTCATTTTGTAAAACTTTATAAACTTTTGGTGGTGCATCTATTTTTTTGTTCTCCACACAATCTGCTCCACATAATTCCAAGGTGTCTCTTGCCTAGGTTCCACCCAAAATGTGCATGATGCATGTTTTTTCATCAACACAATCAATCAAAACAACAAAGGTAAAAAAGAAACTTTTTGGAAGGTCCATTCACAAAATCCACTATTTGCCAAGCCTCTGACTTATAAATAACACAATTGCTCAATGTTGCAATCAATAACATCCATATGAACACAATTATACCATGAAAGAAAAATCCATGGTTACAAACTTTGTAATTAAACACCAACAAACTCAAGCTCTTTGTTTTGTCAATCTTATGTTTTTAACACTTGAAAGTCCTTGGGCTCATCATCAGTGAAAGGAGCTCCAAGAATATGATGAAAAATTGAAATAAAATAAAAAATCTAATATTCCAACATGTTTTTCATTAAACTAACATATTTAACTATAAATGTTAAGAAAAAAACCCCTATAACTAAAAATCAAAGATGAAAACCCATTCATAAAAAATACAAGGCAAATGAAAACACAAGTAGACACAACCCAAAAAAAACAAACAATAATAGTAAAAAATAAGATAAAAAACCCTATGCAAAGAGACATAACCCAAAGAAAAAGCAAAAATAAACAATCAACAAAAATAAAATAAAAGCCCTATGCAAAGAGGACTCGTAAGAATGAAATGACAATCAATCATAACAAAGAAAACCCTAAAACAAAATCAACCATAACAAAGAAGACCTAAGACAAAAAAAAAAAGTTGTTATCTACCACAAATAGGCTAGGGATGGACTTAAGAGTGAGAACAGAGCTCCAGAGAGCTAAGAAATGAAGAGAAAAACTATATCTTGGAAACGCCTTGTTTCTACACAAAGCTAAAATACTTTGGCCCTCTCTTGACCGTTGGATAGCCTAAAGTCATATCTGTACCCTAATCTGGACGTCGCACAGTACCGGTCTTCGTGGGAGTGGGGACTCTCAAGAATGTTTGAACGCGTGGGCTGTGCGATGCGTGAACTTTCTCGTTCGGAAACGCAATGGGTGAAGAAATGCATTAGCCAGAAAGATGTTTTCAGAACGAAAGAGAAACGAGGAGATGGTTTAGGACGAGAAGAGCGAAAGATGATGAAGAGTGGTGTGAGACACATCTCTTCAATGTAAGGTCTTATGGTATATATTTGCTATGGGAGTCTTGTAAATGGCAGCGCCTCTGTGGAAAACTACGACGTTCGTCGGCTGGCGACGAATTTTCGACAACAAGGAGAACAAGGAGCTGTGAAGATCTCTCTGAGATTTTTATTTTTTTTGGGGTTAATGCATCATCTTATGGAGGGGGTTGGAGATTTCACTTCGCAAGCTTATTAGAGCTTTTTGTCTCTAGATTTTGCATTTGAACCTTACTTGACAGAGCTCAAGCTCTCAAGGATTTCAATGGTGTCCTCTGTCACTCCACTCTTTTATCTCCCTCTTGGTTTCTTCATCTTTCTTCTGATGCTGCTGCAACTATTGCCTCTGGCGTCCGTGCCAGCCGCAGCTGCATCTGTTTCACGCGACGAATCTGCGGAGCTCCGTGATGAGGCACGTGAACAACCCACTTTCGCTAGGCTTATTTTCCCCCTGTTTTATCTTTCATTCCGAGCGTTATCTGTATATGTTTGACCTAGAGCCGTGGTGGCGATATCTCACTCGGTCTCGGTCCCTTTTCGACAATCACCTTAGAGAAAGGAGGACACGCTTCAAATTTTAGTGGTTCTGTCGGTTGAACAGGGCGCTGAAGTTGTTCGCTCTGATCTTCTGGTAAGGCATGCCGGGCCGATTTGCTCTTTGAAACGATTTTAGAGATAATCATATTCTGTGTAGATTAGTCAGACCATGTCCGGTAACCGTTGCAGGGATCGGGTTGTGGAATTCCCGGATATGAGCTCTTCTCGTCACGAAGTAATCGATGCCAATCCTCGTGTCCGAGGCAACTTGATAACAGCCTCAGATTGATCTTCGTGCTCGAGGCTTGGTGCAACCAGATAGACCTGGCGTATAATTGTGCTTTTACTAAATAAGGCAGATATCGCTTCTACAGTATAAATGTGATTGCTTGCTCAATTACTAGCATTGTGCTGTTGAAATGACTCAAAATGCTCTTGAAGTGTGCATCTGCTGCTTAAGAAAAAATGTTTTAAAGTACTGCATGAGAGGAACCGAATATGCATCTGCATCATTTGTCCCACAGACTTTTTCTGTTTAGTATTTCTGTTCAGGGTTGGCTGTAATTCCTTCTGGTATCCACACACTGTTGACAGCTTTCAACAGTTCATCATATTACAAGATAGCAGGGAAGTGTAACAACCCTCCAACACAGTTTCTCAAGCAGTGTTGCAGCAATTGCTCATAGTCACTCCTGAAGTGGACATTGTCTATAATTGTATTTTTAACAGTGTAGATCCAATTGCTCCAATGTGTTTGACAAGGAAAGGGAGTAGGGTTTTAGGATTTCCATCATTGTCTTGAGGTCTTCTCATAATATTTGCTGGGTAATCTCAAACTATTGAATCTGTGCAAGATTTGAATCAAAATAGGTGATTGTTTGCATTACATCATTTTGTGACAGGATTTGGGGTCTATAATGCTGATGGTCAGGGCCTAGGAAAGGCATTTTGATTCTCACTATTTGACCACCCTCATTACATGCCAGTCAATGAAGAAATCTTGTCAAGTTCTAGTTTGAACTGGTTGTTATGTGCACCTGCAGTGAGTGATATAGGCATCATGGATTTGCTTTAAGACTCAATACCTCTGGCTTTTGTTGATGATGATTGGAGACCTTTCTTTTTGCAGGTGAAGGAAATGTTTTACCATGCATTTGACAACTATATGCGCCATGCTTTCCCACTGGATGAACTTAGGCCTATGAGTTGTACTGGGGAGGACTCTCTTGGCAGCTACTCTCTTACACTTGTAATGTCTCTGTATTTCCGTTTGTTCCTTTGAGCATTCCTTCAGAAAATGGATTTGTGCCTTTTAGCATTTCCAGTGTTTTTAGTTCATATTCAGTTCAATGGAGACTGCCAGATGGATAAGTGAATTTTTTGTTGAAAGAATACTGTACTTAAAAGTTCTGTTACCAGTCTTTGTGGTTGATTAATTAGTAATCTCTTCTTTTTACCCTTGATGGTAGATTGATGCACTGGACATGCTTGCACTGCTGGGTGATCGTGCCCGGTTTAGTGAAGCTGTAAATTGGCTTGGCAAGAATCTCCAATTTGGAAAGGTGCACTTACTCCGCCTGGGGCACATTTTGCATGCTACATGGCTGAAGGGTATTTGCATGGAGAATCAAATGCTATAGTAATTGTTTAGTTTGAACTGGCTCCTTGCTTGTAGATTGGTTCAGTGAAGAGATTCCTTTGGTTGTGCAGAATAAGACAGTCTCGGTTTTTGAAACAACTATTCGAGTCCTTGGTGGCCTCTTGTCAGCACATTTGGTTGCCAGTGACGCTTCAACGGTATTGGGTTTTCATACTTTTGGACAGCTGACAATGTGAACTGTACAGATTGAGTTTACCCTGTTTCTGTGGCTTTATTCACACACACCCCACATGCAACAGCATAGTAGGGAGTTAAATGCAGCTCACCAGCTCTAAAGGACTTATTCCGGTAGCATGGAGCTAGCTTCATTTTAACCTTGGGGTTACATTTTTTGTGAGAATAAATTGGCAAAGATACAAACATGACATAAAAGTCTACTTAGTAAAGGGCTAATGTTCATGGTAACAGTCTCATGGTTGCCTGTGTAGTACATATAACTTGTCTTGGGCATCAGGTTTGTAGGCCAATTACTTCAGGAATAGATTACAGGCATTTTTTCTTAAAAAATTTTGTTTGCTGTTGAGCTGGTTGATGAAACATCACTGAGGATTGGAGAACCTGCAACCCTGTGTTAATATTCCTTTGCTGAGATGAACAACTTTTCTTGAGTTGCACACAATGAAGGCCTTAAATCAATAGCAGAGAGCAAAATATTATGAGCAAGGGTTAATTTTCATGGGATGGCTGAACCTAGGGAATGCAAGTGGATGCATACCATAATGAGCTGCTCCACCTGGCTGAAGATTTGGGTCGACGCATTTTACCTGCATTTGAGACCCCCACAGGTTGGTGGTGATCAATTCTTAGCTCTTGTTTATATTTGCTTGCAAGTTTAGAATAATTCTGCCACAAGAGCTCAGAGATTACTTGCTTCAGACCTTGCTTTTGTCATCAACGAAGAAACTTATGGGGTGTGCATGCAGGTATACCATATGGATCTGTCAATCTTGTGTATGGGGTCAGCCAGGATGAGAGTCAGGCAAGGCGAGCCTTTCCCAACAGCCATGCCCTGACCTGATGGTTATAGAAGTGAATAACACTGACATTATAGTCTAGTTTTGTGCTGGGGACTACTGAGCTCCCTCCTTACCCTTCTTTTATCCTCCCTCATTTGTCCACATAAGGCTGATCTTTATAATTTCTCAGATTTGTCCACCTGGTCTAGGAATTTTTTCCAGATTGCACTGGACACTTTTTCACTGAATCATTGCAGTCTTTGTCTTTTTGGCACTTAACTGTTAGGTTTTGGTGTACAGGTGACCTCAACAGCTGGTGGTGGCACTTTGACCCTGGAATTCGGGGTTCTAAGCCGATTGACTGGCAACCTTGGTAAACACCTACATGAGTGACTGCATTTCTCCTTGATTTGGTATCTTCCTGTGGTTAGCAAGAAAGGAGACTGCAGAGATATGCTTGAAGTCACCAAGCATGACTACCAGGATGTTTCTTGGATTTGCAAGCTGATTGAGATTCATTAATGTAGAGTGTAGCATAATTGCAATGTGTGCTGAGTTAGACATAATGCAATATTGCACCTCAGATCAAGTCTAAGTTTGTTTATTTGGTTTTCTGGTTACAGAATTTGAAAAAGTCTCCAGAACTGCTGTGCGAGGACTTTGGGCACAACGATCACACCTGGGTCTTGTTGGAGCCCACATCAATGTGTTTACAGGAGAGTGGACTCATAAGGTGATTTCATGATCGTGGGGCATGACAGGACGATGGATTGAAGTTCTGAAATGGAGAGCAGGTTGGTAGGATAGAGTCTCTGATCTGCTGGGAATTTAGTAAGCAAGAGGATGTGCAGTAGTAAATAGTGAAATGCCTGTTGGTTCCTAATGTAAAGCCCAAGATACTGATACCTACGTAAATATGCATGTGGAAACAATGTGATAGGATGCAGGCATTGGTACCAGCGTTGACTCTTTCTATGAATACCTTCTCAAGGTTGGCTTCTGTGGTCAACTCTTCTTGCACTGCTTTATGCCTTGAACTTATTTTGCTTCATTTCAGTTCAATGCCCTACAGGATTCTTTGGATCTGGTACAAAGAATCTTCACTTGGTCTTTTGAATACTGAGGTTGGAATCATTTCTGTCAAGAACACAGCTGTTAGTCAGTGTGGATCTCATTAGCATTTGCTTCATATCAAGTATCTGACTATGTGGCTTAACATGTGCAACATATGCCTATGTAGGCATACCTACTTCTGGGTGATGAAGAGTATCTGTATATGTTCAGGGAGGCTTATAAGTCTGTTATGGATTACCTTCATAATGACCCATGGTAAGGACTTAGGCATTGGCCAACCCAATTCAAACCATACAGAAGATATTGCAAGGATGATGGTTCCTGGATATTGCAATTAGGCTTTGTAAGAGAGGATGACCCCACACCTGTTGATTTCATAATTATTGGTATCAGTTCCTAATTCATGTTTTCTCATGCTGTCTGTATTTTGTTTGCCCAGGTACTTGGAAGTGAACATGAACTCAGCTATTGTCGTGTGGCCACTTTTTAATAGTCTTCAAGCCTTTTGGCCAGGCCTCCAAGTATGTATGAATATGACACTTTCCTCACCAACTTTCTTTGTGCCCCAAACCTGGCAGAGACTATTGTAGCTTCCACATATTTAATGTTGCAGAGATGTTTTGGGTGACTCATAGCTCAAAGCTGCTATTCATGATGAAGGTGATGATCTGACAGTTTGTGATGAACACTCATAAGGTTATGACTGTATTCATTGTCATGTTATCTTCATAGTGTTGTTGTTTTCTCTTTGTTATACCTTACATGGATAATAACAATTGTTGTATTAATCTTGTTGTTTGTGAAAAGCCCTATATTCTTCAGTTTTCTTTGAGCTTAATTCATCCAGTAGGTATGTATGAGATTTGAAGTCTTGCTGAGTCAGAAATCCTTAGAATTCATCATTCTTTTAGTAAGGCTCATAATTTTAGTAGTCAAGAGTGTGGTCTGCGTCTTCTATTTCTTTGTGCAGTCTGGAAATCCCACAAAAATCCAGTTAAACTGAGATTTATTTGTGCATCTAGTTGCACTTCCCTCACAAATGTTTCTAAGTGGCTCAGTTCTTTCCACAAAGCTTTACTACCTGTGGTCAATGATCTTTGGTCGTCAAAGCTCAGAAAGGCTTGTGTTCCTTATGTTAGTAGTTGGACATTGATCTCAGAAGTGGATATGATACAACTCCTAAGTTGTTTGAGATCAGATGTTGATAAAGCTTCTCCACTCTTGCTGTTGTCAATTTTTCAACTCTATATGCTAAGATACTAGATCTAAAAGTTTGTATGACAGTTCTGGTTAACAGAGTGTTTGGTTGGATGCTTAAGTTTTTAGTGGTTCAAAGAATTTCACTTGATTTCAGGTATCTGAATAAGCAAGAGATAAGTTTGTTTGAGACTCCATAACTTCAAAAGTTGTGGAGGCTTCAGACTTAAGTCTTGGTTGGATATTTTGTTAGGCAATCTATTCCTTTGTTATGGTCATTGTGCTTATAGACAATGTATTGGTATCCCCGTGGGTGCTAATCGTGCTGTCTATTTAGCTAATGTCTATCTCTTTCCTATGAGCTTGATTTTTTGGAGCATCTCTTAAAGAACAAGACATGGTCCATTGTACTTCATAGATTGTCCCTTGTTTGTAGGTTTGTGGATGATCTTTTTATTCCAAACTTTCCAGAGTTTGAGAGTTTTATGTACCTGGACAAAGACTCTTTTGGCGGTGGCATATACCCAAAGATGTCTTGTGATTTAAATTGTACTTCTAATGGATTCTCTTGTAACTTATTGGATCTAGCAGTAAAGCAAAGTCCTCAAGGGTATCCTATGATATATTTGATAAATGTTCTCCACCAGAGTATGCAGGTATATTGACATGATATGTATGCCCCATGTTCATTCCGATATCTCAATTACTGCTAAGTTGGGCAAAATAAATAGTCAGTATAACAAGTTCTTGAGGCTTTCTAGTTCTAAAGTTTCCTTTGTTTCTCAGATGGTCAATCTCATTGTCCTTCTGAAGAATGAAGGCTGACTTCTAAAGATCCTGTTAAAGAGGACTAGAGGGTTGCTAAATAATGAGAAATTTCTTTTGGGGAATTTTAGCATTCAGAGTCTTCCAAATGATTGTGTGTAGATTCTTGTAAGTGGGGACCTTAATAAAGCCCTCTTGGTCCTCGTTTGTTTCCCCTGTTGGTTGTTATTCTATGTTTTTTCTTCTTATTGTGTGTTTTTTTGTTCTTCCCTCTTCTTTTCTCTATGTTTTTCCCCTTTTGTGTTATATTGGTAGTTGCCAGTCAGTAGCCACTCTTACTGTTGCGTCCAGACTTGTGATAGAAACTCAGTATGCAGGTTAGTGGTTACACTGGTGTATACCCACTGTATGGAGCTGGTGAAGTCAGTGGGAAGTTTTGGTAAATAAGTTGCTATCATAAATTTTACTTTTGATAGTCCCTGAACAAGTGAGAGATTGTCACTTATGCTTGTGCTGCTTGCTTTTATTGTTTCTTTGTTTGAGTTTGTCCATTCTTTGTGTTCCGTCTTTCTGGTTCTGAAAGTCCCTTATCTGGAAGTCTTTCTTTGACTTCAACGAAAGCCTTAACCTTTTTCTGGCTTTCTTAATTCCAAGTATGGAATTTTCTCAATTCTCGTGAGAGTTATTATGAGTTATTCTCTTCTCTGTTTCTTTATGACTGGCAAGTTCATAAAGGAGTCATGGTATGACTTTCAGTACCCATTTTAAGCATAAGGTGATGCGCAATATCATTAGATATTGTAGAACCTCTGTCATAAGGTCATGGCCTTATGCTTGAAACCGGTATTGGAGGTAGTAACATGACAACTTTATGAACTTGTCGGTTATGAAGAAGCTTTGAAAGGAGTATGTCTGCTATTGTCACTTTGAATAACCCTGCTATCCTGTTTTATTACAAGGTTTTGGCAGGAGATGTGGAGCCAGCAGTGCGCACTCATAAAGCTTTTTACACTGTATGGAAACGTTATGGATTCACACCTGAAGGTTTCAATTTGGCTACTTCTAGTGTGCAGGTAAGATAGGGTCTGTGTTTTTGCTCATTGATGTTTGAAGGATGTTTGCAGTTACCCTTGCTTTCACTGTGTCTGGTACTTGCAGAATTCTTATAGTAGGTTTCCAGAAATTCTGACTCTGTTCCCCTCTGCAAGAATGTCATCAATTTTGAAAAGAGTGTTATCTGATGCTTGTTCCCACCCTTCAGCTCTAGCTGTTGTATTTGCCAAAAAGTGGATTGTAACCCCTATCATCAAGCTGAACTGTTGGTCATCTATTACTTAAGTTCCGTTCCTTGGTTGACTTCTATTTTAATCCCTGCCATACATGTTGCTGTTGGAGGTCTCTGAACATGTATGTGAGTATCACTGTTTTTCAAACTGCTGCTCAAGTTTTGTTTTGTTCTGTTCCTTTGGGTTTTTTTTCTATAGCCTCACTGTCAAACTCTCCCAATTGTATTCAGGTTGATTTAAATAGTAAGATATTATATTCTACTTGCTTTGTCTGCAATTGCCTTACATAAGAGGCATGTAGGTTGCTTTGTGTTGTAGAGCATCACAGTGCTGTTCTTAGGCTTGGTCAGCTGTTAAACACTTGTCAATTTTCATTGGTTTGTGGTGTGCAGCCAGGTCAAAGAAGCTACCCACTGCGTCCTGAGCTTATAGAGAGCACCTACATGCTTTACAAGGCCACACATGACCCTATGTAACTGATTCGTCTTTTTGTTTCATCTCAACTGCTTTCTAGCTGGCTGTAGTTTGTTTGTGGGTATACTCTTGTTTCACAGTGGTGAAGGGCAAAGGTCACTTGTTTTCCATCCAGCCTGCAATGTTCTGCATTTTTCCTTTTGATGCTCTGAACAACAATAGGAATCCTATGGAGTACATCCTGAACTGTTTTTATGGGGGTAACAGGTACTTGGATTGTGGACGTGACATACTAGCAAGCTTGCAGAATTTAGCAAAGTGTTCATGTGGTTACTGTCATATTGTCGATGTTGAGTCTCATGAGCAAGATGACCATATGGAGAGCTTCTTTCTTGCTGAAACAGTAGGTTACTCAGCAGTCTTTAGTTCACAGTTGGATAATATTGTCAAGATGTGTCTCTTCCTACTACATGGTGTTCATAGATACTGTGTTGCTTGCAAGTACTGAGAAACTATGAGCTAATTATGTGCTTTGTGAGTGAAACTTTGTTTGCTTTCATTTCTGATCATTAGGGTAATACTTGATAGAGTTCTTGAGCTGTAGATGGAATTCAAGTTTTTCTTTCTGTAATAATTGTTCATCCCACCTTTGTGTATTTCAACTGTTCAGGTGAAGTACTTGTGGCTGCTTTTTGACTTGGGTGCTGGTGGAGAGAGCATTGTGGAAAATGGGCCTTACCCGTAAGTGCTCTCTCTCATCTGGTTTAAATGCAGGTGGATATCGTGCACTGCTCACTGTTCTCTTATCTTGCAGGCTAGCTTGTAATTGAAGGCTGTGGACCATGGAGAACACAAGGATTTAAGTACTGGAAGGATGTCATGTTCAAGGCTTTGTGACTTGACCTGTGTGTGGATTATGTGCTGACATGCTGTGGTGTGATTGGTCACAGGTATGTCTTCAGCACAGAGGGGCATTTCCTGCCAATGACTCCTGAAATATCACTTCTATCTGATCACTGCACATATCCAGGCAGTTATTGTCAAAAGGATCCTGTTCTGGAAGGGGTTCAAAGCTCCAGAAGGGTGAAGGAAGAAATGGAGGCTGATGAAATAGTCAATCAGAAGGTCAATTTTTCCCTCTGCAATGACAGCAGCTTGGAAGTGCAAAGGGTTCAAGGAACAGATCAAACTGAGGACTTCCAAGATTCTGAGGGACAGGATTTTACAGAGAGCTCAGTGAAGGTAATCTACTTGGTGTATATTCACATTCTCGTTTCAGAGGAAGGTCAGTAAGTTTTCTGAGCATGCAGGGAGGAGAATCATCACTGAATCAGTCTAAAGGGGGATTCTGTTGTTGCAGGGAGTTTGTCCTAAACTTAGCCACTGGCGGCAGCTTGGTCTCAAATTGGGTGCAGATTGATTATTCACAAGCTGTCCATCAGGGAGAGAAAGAGAGTAAAACCTTGGCTGATATAGCTTAACATAGAAGTTAGTAAAATGACAGAACAACCAGAGGAAACAGTCACATTTGTGATGGAGTTGTTCATTTGAGAGAAGTCATGAGCTATGCAATCACAGGCTGGACACTTCAAGTAGAGAGATTGTGACCTTGGCTGACATAGTTTCACCTTTCACCTAAACAGAGAAACAGTAAGGTGTAGGGACAACTGCAGCTGGCAGGCAAGTATTTTCTTGAAACTGAAAACATTTGGCATTAGTGAATGAAGTTGTGCAGCTTGGGGAAAGTTGCAAACAATGCAGTCACAGCCTCTCCTTCAAATAGTGAAAGAGAGTATACTTGGCCAATATACTTGCACCTTCACTTCAACACAAGAAGTAGCAAGGTGGCAGGAAGCTGTAGCTGACATGGAAGTGTTTTTCCTAGACAGAAAGTAGTGGTATTTGTGAAGTTTGCAGATTGGGAAAGTACTTGAACATTAAATGCACAAATAAATTACATTGTGAATTGTTGTGAATTGTCCCATCAGTGAAGGTAAAAGCATAAGGTAGAATCTTTGCAGGCATGGCATGAGGATGAGGAGGCACTCTCACCATATCATGTTATTTTGAATTGTCAGGAAGGTTTGTCATGTTGAAGGGCTGGTAAATAATGGCCTCTGTTTCCTCTGCAGGATTGCATCTCAGTCAAATAGATTTCAATCTCCACTCCGTAAGCGGCATTAAAATCTTAAGTGCCAATGAGTTGTTGATGCACGCTTGTGGACAAGTTTCAATAGTTTTCTCTGCAGGTCAAGTGGACAAGTTTCAATAGTTTTCTCTGCAGGTCAAGTGCTCTACTTTAGAGGCCTGCTTGATGGCCTGACAACTGATGCTGACATTTTGAAAAGTTATGTAGAATATGTGCTGCCAAAGCTGTTCATTTGTGTTACGGGTTGGAGGTGCAGAACAGTTCCTTACAGGGCTTTCTTCCAGGATTTTGGCAATTGGACTTGGTGATGAATATAACAAAAAAGTACTTTAGAATTGTCAAAAGTAAGCAAGAATAGCCTATTATAGCCAAAAGTAATTTAAAATTGTGTAAGTAACCTAAGATGGAATAGCCCACAATATTCAAAAGTAATTTAGAATTGTGAAAGTAGATTAAGATAAAATAACTTACAAAAGTCAAAAGTAGCCTAGCTTAGGAAGTATTATTACATTAGTAAAAATATTATCCATTTATTATAAACTAAAGAATGATTGGTGAAATGTTATTGAATAATAATATTTAATTTACTTTTGAAAGTAAATGTAATTTGGTACATTATTGAAAAAACTTCACAAAAAAAAAACTTTAATTATTTCATTTGGACAAAATGTCAATAAGATTTGAAATTTCAAAGTTGATGTTTGTGTAATTTTTTAAATGAAATATTGACTGAATAAAATGCATTGTATTATGTGTTCACAACAAGTGATCTAGTTTGGTGGTAAAGGTGTTTGCATATGGATTCAAAGATCAAACCTCATCAAAGATATGGTGGTTGTCAATGGTGGTATGTTGATTAAATATAATTCCCTTATGTTACGTAGATGTGATTATGTTGGTTACTTATTTAAGTTTTTAGCCTAGCCAAGGTACACATATCACTATTTAATAGGATGAAAAATCATAAAATTATCAATCATATAAATTATTTTACATCATTATTTACATAAATATGTAGATTATGAATTCAACCTTATTGCCTAGTGATTTGGTGATTTTCTTTCATTGACTACTTTTTTAATTCAATTGTTCGTACCAATCCATCTTTGTTTATTAAAGGATTGACCATTTTTTCCATGGTAAATCTATTCAAATCCATTCAAAATCTAGTCAAACATAAAATGAGTTTAGACAACATTGGTGTAATGGAAGGTTTTCATCTTCAAAATGTTGGTTGACAAGATTGGGAATCGAGTGGGCCTAATTGCATTGAGGGAGACCTAGAAATTTTTTATAACGTTTGACAATGTTAAGGGCGTCATTGGCTAGACTATACTGGCTTGCCATGTATATGATTTAACATATTACAAAATCATGACCATTGCAATTTACATGTAATCTGAAGACACTAAAGTGCAACTGATCATGTGGAAAAAGCTAAACAACACAACGTTCAAACATGGGTTTCCCAAACCAAACTTCAAGGGATTCATGGTGGACAACATGCAAGCAAATTGGAATGTTGTCATAATTGTTTATGATTCTTGGGATGCGAATGTCAAGATGGTTGACAAAGAGCATACATGCTTGTTCTGTTGGATTCAATCACTTCGCATGCATACCAAGAAATTAATCAAATTTGAGTTCCAAGATCAACACAAAGCCATATGCCATATGCTACAAGTAAAAAAATGCCACATCCTTACAAGAGGTGGACATTCAATATGTGTCAATTCATTGTTAGTGAGGCTCTTGTTTAGTACTATGTGTGAAATTGGAATTCATGAGCTTGACAATTAGCTTAGTTTTTGGCATTTTCACATTAAACATTGTGAGGGGTTCATGACTTGTGTAAGAATTTCTTTCACCAAATATGTATAAGGATTTTCTTTCATCCTCTAAATCATTCCAATTATGGGTTAAATAATTTTGTTTGCAAAAGTTCAATGATGTCGAGTGGGTAGACATGGCAACTTGCAAGCTTGTTGAAACTATGAATAATATTTGCTTATAATATAAGTTGGGAAAATGTGGCACCTCTTTGTACACAACAACATGTCATGACTATGTTTGAACTTTTTAACATTCCACATTATATCAACATTACTTGTAATCCATCCGATCATGGTCTTTACAAGAATGAACTATAATTAAAAAGGGCCCATGTCTCAAGGGATCTTGCCAAGCTTGTGTCAACTATTGCAAATTATGCCCATGGGTCTTTGTTTACAACATGGACTCTTCATTTCAAGGGTGAAAAGGTGTTTGGTTCAACCAAGCACAACGTTGACTTTTCTTTGGGGGCAAATGATGACTTGCATACACCGGACCATGTCTTTCTCTCATCTACATGTGGCCATTCCCCCAAGTCAACCCAATAGTGTCAACAATGTGCATGTCCATTGGCCACCATGTAATTCACATAATATGTTGCCTATAGTTTTTCAAGGTAGGTTAGAGTTGATAAAATATATATGTGGGGATGGCATGTGGCATATTGATCAATGCCCACCTAGTTACACAATCCAATGTAGAACAACACTATGTAACATAAAATGAGATAGTTTTTGACAAAAACATAAGAAAGTAGATTCAAATTTTCTTTAAATTCTATTTTGAAACCATGGTGTTGTCCGTTGGGTTTAGGTTAAATTGAATAGAAATTTTGAAAAATAATTAAATAATAAAAGTAGGGAACAAATACTTTTGCACTTGACTAATCAATATGGTGTTCAAAAATAAATTTTCATTCAATTTTTAATGAAATAGATTTGTGTTAAGTTAACATAAAGATCATTGTATATTCAAAGGAAGGAAAATAAATAAAATTTACTTTCTTGGTAGAATATACTTGACACATACTTGAAACAAATGTTACATTGCAAAAAATAGGCTTCAAAAGTTACTCCATTTTTAAGTCTATTTGAAACCTACTTTTACAATCTAAATTTTGAAAATAATTTCATAATAGTGAAGAAGTATCTTGTCTTTTATCATTTAAGTAAAATAATTAAATGTATAAAAAAATTGTGGTGGGTTTTGGTCATACTTTTTGTTAGTTTGACAAGTAGACTCCTAAGGACATTGAATTGTACACTTTACCATGCTTTCATCCAACAACTTTCAAAATTTATTTTGAGGTTAACCTTTTGCTACAAACAATAGCCAAATGTTTATTATCTACATGGATAATCTTGTTAGGCATATAGATGCAAGCAATTGGCATACAACTCATTGTGAAAAAAAGGTGAGACAACCTTCAAGGTTCAAATTAACACATCACACCAACAATTGGGAGGTTGGTAAATTACTTATCCTTGCGACTGTTTTCCCCTTTGTAGATGTCCAGCCATTAGGGTATGGACAAGTCTACATCATATTGTCTAGCCACAAACGTTACGATGTAATAGTTGGAAATTACCCCAAGTTGCTTGTGCATATATTTCTCATAATGTCAACAATTTTTTTGGGCACACGTGGGGCATGGGTGCAATGTAAACACTTATATCATATCTTATAGAACATAATGTGTTGTGGGTAAATTGAAGAGTTCATTCATTATTCAATTTGGAGTTGGGACAAGGTTCAACATTTGTTGGTGTGTGTTAAGGCATGTGAAAACTAATGATATGATAATAAGGTTGCCTATCTCATTTACACTATTTAGAGGAGCATGTTGTGCAAAAGTACAATTCATGTTATTATAATTAATAGATAAGTTCAAAGGATTATGTAAGAAGAACTAGTTAATACTACGTGGTCAAAAGATTGAATTTTGAACTATGTTATAGTTCCATCATTCTTCGAAGAGCTAAATTGTTTTGGTTGTGGTGAATGTTTCAAAGGTGGTGCATCCATGCTTTACAATAGGATTCAAGGTGATATTGTGAACCATTTTGCTATATTTGTGATCAAATTCACTTGTTTAAAATCTTTAACCCAATCTATTGTTTCCATTCTTCAAAACCCTCCCACATTAATGTTGTGAATCACAAACACCATTTGAACAAATAAATTACAAAATTTTGACAACTTAAAGAAGAGTTGGTGTCTTCATGCTAGACCTTTGTCCACATGGTAGAATATTTTAGACCTCATCAAGGAATACTTTGGCATGTCACAAAATATGAATCCATGTGGCATGAGTGCATTCCAAAGATTCCTTTTTGCTCTCTTGAGCTTGCTCATCATTCACTACTCATTGTTCACCAATTAACATTATTGGCAAAAATCGTATCTCAACCACATGTGCCTTTGCTTTTATTTTACAATATGGGGTTAAACCCCCTGGGGTCTTGGTCCTTTAGAGCTACCACAAAATATTGTCCATACATGTCCACTATCAAATTTTAGTACAAGCTTTATGTATATTAGTTTTGAGAATTTTGAAATTTAAATAGGGGAATATGACAAGTTGGATGTATGACAACATGATAGAAAATTTAAAATTTAATATTATTATTTTAGAGAATATTTTTCTAGTATTCAAATTTGAAAAAAATTAGCATAACTTGAAAAGAACTTTTAAAAAATACCCAAAAAAACCCCCAAAAAAATACCACATGGCTACATGTATCTTTCTCGTATATTTAACCATTTTCCTTTAAAGAAAACACATTGCCTCAACATTGTTCACAATACATGTACTCCTTGTTTTATGTATTATAATTTTTAATATTAAAACAATGTTTCAAATAAAAATCTATTTGGTTATATCATGCAAAATCTTTTCAAATTTTAAATAAGTTGAAATAACCAAATTCCTTGAATACCCAACCACTTTTGGTTACTTCAAAGGACCAAGACCCCATGTTGAAATATGCCAACTTCACATACAACCAATGTCCTTAACATCATCAAGTCACTCAAAGCAATGTTTTGCGTGCACCACATTAATAGTGTGCTAAAATAAAGTTTTAGTAACATGAACATATTCATTAATGTGAGGGTAAACACAATGCATCATGAATGAAGTCTTAGCCAGTTTGAATTTCATATTTTTCCAACCCTATTTCAAAATCAACACCCCACTTATGGATCACAATATATTATATCCCATTCAAAAGGTTATGATACCTACAAAGACATCATCCATGTAAGAAATTTGAAGATCCATGTACCTTGCATATATTTTAGCTTAGAACAATTCAACAACAATTACAAACACACACACACACACACACAAAATAACCCCAATGTTGGCTAAACTTAATGTATTGATTTTGTGCCTCTAACATTGACATCACACATGAAAGGTCCAACATTACTTATAATTAATCACATAGCAATTTGAGGTTATTGGTAGCTTGTGCATTGGTGAGTGCTTCTTGATGCATCTTGGGGACCAAGGTTTTATACTCTCTGTAAACACTCTTAGTTGGGAGTACCATCGAAATCCACCTTGTTTTTATATTCATAAAAAATGACCACCCTTTTGTTTCCACCATGTTAGCAAGATCAACAAACTCTTGTGTTCTTTTAGGATTATGAAAAAAATAGTCATAAAAACTTGTGATATATTTTCAATCTTGCCCATAAATAATCCCCATCTTGTAAAGAGTTTGCACTACCAAGTTGGTGTGATGTTCATACAATGCACCCCAATTAGGAAGGTGACATTTTGTTCATTCAAAAAATATTGTTTGATACACATGTTTGCATTATGCATTACACCATATACAAAAATATATAGTGATTCATTACATTATATATCATTTTGAATTTATATTATTTTATTTTATTTTTAAAAATCAAAGGAAGATCAAATGCAAATAGAATAATTAATTTTAATTGTGAGATTCTTGAATTGACATTAAATAACTTTCAATTAATCCAAATTTTTTTTCCCTGGTCACGAGGGTCTAACATTGTTTTCTAAAAAGAATTTTACACCTTATGTATTTTCCCAATCTCAAAATCAATAGGGGTACAAGTTGAATTCAATAAAACACATCAAAATTTCCTACAATATACACAATTGACATAAATTCCACAATATGAATAGAACAAACCAAAGAGGTAATGACAAGAAGGCTAACTCAATGACATGAAATAGGAGGAGCCCATAGATAGAAAAATATATGAGGGTGGAGGAATGCAATCTTGACTTATGACATTAATATAATTTTGCAACAACAAATGGACACACATCAATATCAATTTGGACATCCCACCTTGTAGATCAACACTTGCAATTTAATTGAACACCAATCCTCACATATGTGAAACAAAATTGAATAATATTTCACACAAAAAATAATAGCAAACTTATTTTTTTCAAGTTAGAAACTTACATTTAAACATTTAGGTGGTAAGATAATGACAAGCCTTCTAAAATAATTTGTACGATCTTGTGGATCAAATTAATAGCTTAATTTTAGAAGATTAATATGAATGCAAAGTATAAACAAACATCTATGAACACATGATACAATAGAATATATAAGTTAACATCCTATCACTCATAAAACAAGTAGGATGAAACTTATTTTCAAACTTAAGAAAAGAAAGAGCCATATTATTAAAATTTTGTCAACAAAAAGTTCATGTACATAATTAGCAATTACCTTCAATACCCAATTTCACAACATTTATGAGTTGTGTGGACAAAACACAAACTAAAGTTTCAAACTTTCAAGTCATAAAAGAATTCACTATGAAATCTTTGCATTAAAGATTGTTGATTGCAAGAAGGTGCCAAAAGGTGACATGTGAAAGGTGTGAGCTTACAAGAGAGACTATATGAGTTTTTCTTCCAAGTCAAAGAGAGAGGGAGCAACAATTATGGTATGGGATGAGCTCTAAACTATTCTTGTGATTCTCCTTTATGGTCCATCTTGTTTCAAATGTGGTGTGAAATTAACATCAATTTTATTGCCAAAACGTGTAGTAAAAGTATTTGGTATTAGATGTGTGCCAAAGGAAATAACATTTGAAACGACAAAATGAAATAGCAAAGGCATGATGAAGGGAGCATATGGAGCAACAATGTTAGCCTGCCAAAGTTGTTGAACCTATTTCCTATCGTGGTTTCTTTGATGTCCCTCTCGGTGTGCCAAATCTATTATTTTAGAACATTTAAATTGGGTTTAAAAAATAAACATGTAAATCATTTCCATTTTAATGAGAAAAAAACTTGAAGGAACCAAAATAAGTGTGAGGTCACAATGATAACTATAAAATATCATAGATAACCATGATAATCATGATAGGTTGTGTCAAATAACTCAAATGGATGTTAACATTTTCAAATTAAAAATCAATATGATCCACTTGTAGGTGTTGGTTCTATTTAAGGACTTCTGAAAGTGAACAATAGGTGTATCATCTAAAAACAATTCTACAAAGGACTCTATTGTTTCTTAGATCTCATAAAAACATTTTGATGATAAATTTTTTTGGATAATAAGGACATATAAGGTTTTCTCTTTTCAAAATTTTGTTGTCAAAAGTTTGGTGCATTTTAGCAATTTTTTTTGAATTTACAATAAAAAAGAAAAAATTCAAAAAAATTCAAAACATTTTGTCACCACAATGAAAAATTTGCAGAAAAGAAAAGAAGTTGTATTAGTCATATTACAAAATCACTTGCATTTTAATATTTGTGTAACTTTTTTTTTCAAATTCAAAACACATTTTTCAAAATATCAATAATTTAAAAACATTTTAGCACACAGAATTGGTGTATAATGTACATGATGTATAAAAGAAAGTTATTGCTTATAATAAAAGAAAGCAAACCTTCAAACAACAAACATATTTTGGTATGATTTGAAATTGTGATCATTTATGAAATGAAACCAAAAAATTGCACATTTAAAAAAAAATCATATTTATTCAACAATAGTTAATACATATGTGATGCATTGAAACAACTATAAACATATTTTAGTAAGAAGTTGAAAAAAATTTCATTCAAAAAATAAATCTTAAATGAAAGTTTGTGTGGGCAAAAGAACATTGGCACTTTGAGTGCATTTGGACCAATGTTGGGTGGTTCTTTACTTTTATGAAGAACATCCAATTCTGGATTTTGAAAAAGAATAGAATGGTTCTAGTTTTTGATTCAGTTCCACACATAAATGGAACTAGGTATCCAGTTCCAGGTCCAATTTTTCACAAATTTTTTTTTGGTTTCAATCCTGAAAATCAGACCCAATTCCAGCTAACCCAGACTCGAATTGATGGTCAACTATGTGTTAACCTTTGGTTAGCCCTCAGTTTTCCAAATTGTTTTTCTTCAAAAATCTCAGGAACTCAGTTCCAGGGCTGGTTCTTAAAATAATCTAGTCCCAGTTCTAGTTCTTGGACTGGTTCCAAAAATCATTACCCGGATCCACCAAACTGGGTAGCTGTCCAACCCGGTTTTCAACCCTTCATTGCCTTCCTGCCCCCTTCCTCTTCTGCAATGTTTGCTGTAGTGGGTTCCAATTGTGCTAAGCCCTGCATCATTCACAATTGTTTCATCCTCTGATTTTGGCATTTGCTGTTCAAGACTGGCAATAGGCATTTGCTCTGCTGATTTGGTCAGCTTGTGAAGGAATTGATAACAACTTGCAACAACTCTCGAATACTTGCAGACAACCCTGGCTAATAATCCATCACTTATAGACCAAGTAGCCCTCTTTGTTGCTCAATTTCTCAAGACTCAAGCAGGTTGTTTGATGTTGAACCTTTGAGCAATTCACACTTATGCAAGAATTTGCCTCTACTCCTGCTGCTGAAAACCATCATCAGGTCTGTTCTTGGCTGGTGCTAACCCTATTGGTCCAGGACACCATTTCAATGTGTTGTTATTGTGAGGCCTTTGTGGCTATAGCCACAAGGTTGGAAATGGTTTTGCAAATAATAATGAAAGTTCTACATGATGAGAGTTGTTGTTGAAGACTGATTTTCTGAAAAGATGCAACCTCCTGGTGGATATTGTCAAATGTAGAAGACCAACCCAAGCTTGGAGATTCCCTAACTATTCCACGCTTGAGGGAAACCCAATTTTGCTAATAGTCTAATGGAGTTTGGACAGATTTGCTTGAACGAAAAGGACAGATTAGCAGTAATTATATTAGCTGCATTGCTTGCACATGCACTGGATACTTTGCAAAAAGTTGTCAAGATAAAGGTCCATGTCAGGATCTATTACAGTGTTATATTCATGTTGGGGACTTTGTCAACAATTCATGAAGAGGTTGGTTGTCTACCAGTCTCAATACCAGGTATATAGTATATACCAGTGTCAACCAGTTATTGAGTTTCCACCTGGTTATCAAGTTGGTTATTAGTAACCTAGCAGTTGGTGATTGATTTTTTTTTCATAACTAGTTAAATTGATCATCAGCTGGTATTGAATTTTCAATAACCTACCTGGATGACCTGATTATCATCGAGGCAGGTTATCAATCTTTAAATACTAATACAAAAAAAAAAGAAAAAAAAAAAGAAAAAAAAATTATTTTGATTTTAATTTTAAAAAACCATATGACCAATGTATGATCACTGGTTCTCAACCAGTTATTTGAAAATGTACCTGGCACCCAGTTTTTTTTATATTGATATTGATAATTTGTGTGGTCCCCAAAAGCATTTTTTAAAAACCTACCTGATGGTTTAAAAAAAAAGAAATAACCAACCAACTCTGTTGTATACATGTTTCATACCAGCCAAAAGTCGGTGTTCAAATACTGATAATTTTCCCCAGACTCCTAAGGAGTAGGTGAAAGATCCCTCCTCTTCTTGTATAGGAGGGGCATTCATGGATATAAGGTGCCCCTCAAATACACCGTATATGAATAAGCAATCCAATCATATGCAGCCAAGTGGGCATTTGAGATAATTGCTTATTGCAATAATCAATAATCTATAATCAAACTTTCAAAACCCTGCCCCCTCTCCAAATTGTCTTGGTTCCAGCATTTATTACAACACCCTGAACACTTGAATCCACTGGAATATTTGAAGGTGTCTCAAGAATCCTGTTCATTCAGGAGTTCACAAGTTGATAATCTCCTGATTATTCCCTAGACATTTGTCCTTGTTTTTTGGCTTGTCTTCCTGTAATTTCATTCTTTGGGTTTTGGTGTTTTCTACCTTTTTTAAGTTCCTGCGTTTTCATGTATCACTTTTGAAGCAAACACCAAGTGACAACAAAATCTACAATCTCAACAACAATGCAGATTAGAAGGGAATAGTGGTGTGGGAGTTATTGTTACTCTGGTGTAGAAACTTAACTAAAGCCTCTGTACCACAAAGTAAGGAAGGTAAACACATCCAAGTAGTTTTAGTTAGACAATTTAACAAACATGATTAGTTGTTAAAAAGTGCAATTTAGAGCTTTTATCATAAAAGTTCATACAATTGATGTATAATGCACAAAGGATTGCACCATCCAAGGAAAAGCTAGATTGCTTCTCTTTTATGATATGATCTTCAGCTTTCACTTATAGTTTGGAGAAGGGAAATTCTATGCATAGGGTATGTTCCAAATGGGAGTTGAGTTTTAAACCAATACTTGAACTAGTATTGGACATTCTTATGTATTCCATGGGCCCATCAAGGGCTTCAACCCATCTTTGTGATGAATTGTTTAGCTTAAGAGTGTCTACATGTTGGAATAAGAGTGTAACAGAGCCTGTCCAAAACTAGTTTACATGCAGCAGGAGTTAGTGCTTTCCTGTTCTTCATTACACTTCAAGGAGTGTATATATATTTCCTGCAGATTCTTTTGAATATATGGGATCTTTCCCCTCTTGTTGGAGTCACATACTGCTTGGCAGATTTGATGGAAGCAGTAGGGTATAGGTTTAAGTGTGTCTTGTAACACAAATATAAGATCATGGACATTTGGATCTTAGTATATAAGAATAAAAAGAATAATTCAACTGGGCTAAAAAGGGGCCCAATATTACTGATTTGGTGAGTAGAATTGTTGTTTCAACTTTGAAAAAGTTTGCTGTCCTCCACAGAGCTGCTGCTGGAAGCTCCAGATGTTGGTAGTTCAATGGATTGTTGCAAGGCTAAGCATTTCACCTTTCCTGCTTTTGAGCAATTACCCGCCAGCAAGCAAATGATGGGCCCTAAACCAGAGCCATTGATCACAGATAACTCTCAGAAAAAACCCTTGCATATCAGCAAGGAAACTTCTATTCTTCCTTTCAGTATGCACCAGTAGAAGTGGCTGCTGATGGCCTCTCTCTAACCTCAGCAACTGGGACATATACTACACGCTTTCCATTGGCAGAAGGTTCAACACTTCGGTCCTCAAATTTGGGAACCCCTTCTCCAGGCACATCTTTAACATCCTCTACAGCCATTGATCTTGCAAAATCTTCCAATGTTCTCTTCAATTCCAGTAACCTTGACTGGACTTCATCCAACTTTTCTGACAGAGTGTTCTTTGTTCGAGGTTTCTGCTCATTCCCTGCAGTATGGGCTTCATTGAATACAGGCCCATCTGATGTTGAAACCTGAGCCTCTATCATGGCATTGGCAGTCTTGGACACCTGAGACCTGGGGGTAACCAAGCCTTTTCTCAACGCTTGGTGCCTCTGGTTTTTGAACCATGAATGTACCTGCAAAGACCTAATGTCAAACTTACAGAAAAACCACATAAATGCCTATAGGCTACGAGATCTATAACAACTTAATTCCAGACTTCACAATCAAAAGAGAACCTGGTCAGCCGACCAATAACAGGCCTGCAAACCCTGACTGCTTTCCTTTGAATAGCTGAAAGATCAACTCATGCAAGAATCTAGTATGACTAACTTCGGCTGTGTCACTGACTAGTTGCAAGTCTGCAGCTAGGATTGCACCACAAATCACCTGGCCTAAACTAGAACCAAACAAAGGCATTCTAGTTTCATTCTTGGGAACAAAACTGATCACATATGCTTAAACCTTCCAACTCGCATGCTTCCACAATATGAAAACATATCTAAGAGAACTCCACAATAACACTTTGGAGGAAAACATTGTGTCTCTGGCCAAACCCAAAACAAACACAACAAGAATGAGTGCATCCATCACCCTGTGAGTGCCACTCACAAACTATCACCTTCATAATGAATGGGAGTCACTATTTGCCAGTACTCCCCACTGACTTCATCACCTCACAATGGTGGATGTTTATCTATGTAACAATTGGCTCCAAGTTTTTGACACAAAATAAGCCTGAGTTTCTGTCAGACTTATGGAAGGAACAGGAGAACTCAGTCATGTTGTCAGCTAGCATAGGTCATATTGAGACGAGGTGAATAACCAGAATAACCAATCCCCACACAGAAACTAGATCTGACAACGAACTGTAACCATGAGAGCAAACACTGTAGAAGAGAGTCATTGTAAGTCTTAGTGCAAAAACAACTTAAGTCCTGTCACCTGACAATAGGATAAACCCAGTTGCTCTGATAACTCCTCTTTTCGAGATTTTGTGGGCAGTTGATCCTTGGCAAGCACCTGGCGCAAAGCCTACATCACACAAAATAAACAGACATTGCCCTGTCATGGCCATTTAAAACCAGGAGCTACTTGAAGAATTCAAAACCTCAGGGCATCCTTCAAAGCCTTCAGCAACCTCAGATCTCCAAGATATGGCAGTTTAAATTTCTCCAGCCTCCCAAGGTCCAAATTTCTCTTCACTCTGTAGCATTTGACTAGAGACTCATCTGTGCAATGCTCCCATCATTGGATCACTGATGGATGTAATGGAAATTTCAAGCAAACCAGTCCTCTGCTGTTCAATGCAAGTGAAGTTGCCCCTTTTTGCCAGCTCTTGGGAACAATATAACTCATCCCTAACTAAGAAATATATATGTACCTCCACTGCACTGTCTGGCAATCTTCTCCAGATCTTCCTTTCTGCATCCTGCCTGGAGACAATGGCAGCTCCATCACCTGTTGGTGCCTTCTGGACATCTGGTTGATTTTCATGGGAGGGGCCCTCTTTTGATGTACTTATGTTTGAGGCTAGAGCTCTTGACCGACCCACTCCAGGCTTGCCAGATGTATCAGCATTTGTTCTCCTACGGCGGCGTTTAGGACCCCAATCCTCGTCTTCAGATACAAAGTCTTCATTCAGCTCAGTATTTCCGAACATTTCCTGCATGGACATCCACTGAGCATGTTGAAGATCCAAGGTGAAACCAAAGAAGGTTTCACATGACAACAATGACACTTTCTAAGATCTTGAAAGATTGGATTCACTAAAGAGAAACAGTGGCACAATGATAAAAAATGGCAGGAGTGGAAAACTTACATCATGCAGTTTCTTATAGTCCACAGCTTTGTGCTGCCTCTTCCCTGCTACTATCATTGGACCTTCATCATCTGATACTGCACGTGAGCCTCTACCCCTGTCCACTAAAGGGCTTTCAGAGCCTTCATCAGCTGATGAATCCAATGACCTGCCTGCATCCACAGAATCTGCCTGGACGCTGTTTGTGTGATCCCAATTGCTCTTTCCAATTGAGGGAGTTTTGAACTTCCCTGATGCATCATCACTAGAAGAGTTGGAGAAGCCTACCTTTTGTCCACTTTCACTTTCAGAGTCACTAGAACTGCTGCTGTCCTCTTCTTTGCCTTCTTTTTCACTTTCACTATTAGGCCGTTCTTCCAGTCCTTCAGGGTCATAGTCATCATCTTCTGAATCAGTTGAGGGCCAGTCCCCACCTCCATTGCCTGGACCATTCCCAGCAGCTATTGCAGCTGCCTCTGCAAAGAACTCCTGGATTCCATGTGGAAAATCAATAAAATCATCTGCCAACTTGTTTGTCCTAGCTCAAGGGGGTGCAGCATTACTTTTAAACTGCACTTCAGTGACCCTGTGAGCATACTGTGCAATTTGTAAGAGTAGTAATGAGTTACTAGCACAGTTTGTGAAAATTCTGAGTGTCACAAAGTATCAGACCATCACCTCATGAATAGCAGTGATTAGCTGCCATTACTCTCCACTGAATTCATCAACTTGCAACAGTGGGTGTAGATACAGAATAATCTGCTCAAAACTTAGGGCAAAACTTATGCAAAAAATCTGCATCCTGTCACATTTCGGGAAGCAGCAGGGAGGCTCAGTCATGATCTAAGCCGGCAATCCAAAGGCATGCTAATTTTAGAACTATCCTGATTCAAACTAACAACTTTGTGAGGGTAGGATTTTAGTTTCTACAAATCTAAAGGATTGAAGGACTCACTTCCCAGCTGTTCTCAACTTCAAAGGTTGTGCTCATGTAAGCATTGATCACTTCTATACACTCCATCTTGCATTCACACACCGGGCACAGCCAGCCCTCATCTCCAGGTGGAACTGCAGATCAGAAAGACAGCAGTATCTTCAAATACAATGTTGAACAACACAGAACCCGACTACATCCTGTTAAACCCAGAATGTGCTGGGAACTGGTTCCTCGAAACTTAACAGACTCTTCCGCACTTGCCCCTCATGTGGAGTTTCAGCTATTTCACCCATAAATAATCCCTACAGAGTAAATTTCAAGATCAGAGGAAGATCATCTTTTTGAAACCCTAAGATGTTGTTAGCTGTCCTGAAGGGACTTACTGTCTTCAGTCGCTAAAGGGGGGTTCAAGCAATACTGATGAAAGCCCCGGTTGCAGGCCCCATCACACAGTATGATGTCATTGTCAGGTACTGCTTCCTGAGATTTACATTTAGCACAAAAAATCTGCACACACCACATCTTGTACATATCAGCACAATATGGACACACACTCTGAAGAGTGTAGGTCCCTAGGGTCTGCTTCCCTTCACTTCATGAAAGTATAAATTCAGTGCACATACATACATGCAAAAAGTGAACAACAGTGCATGCACATCCTTACAGGGAACATTAGCATCCTCAAACTGGTGTAGTAGACATGGTGCAGGGTCACAGTGGGCTGGGGGGCTTGCTTGCTTACCTCTTCATGGTATATACAACCTTCGGCATCAAAAGCAGAGTCTTTCAATGAACCCTCAAACCCTAGTTTATCAAGCTCATGAATAGCCTCTCGGATGGCCAGTTTTGAGTGAAGAACTTGCGACTCCGCACGTTGCAATTCTTGCTCTGGTCTAATCTTCTCGCGACTGCCATTACCGAAAACGAGGGTGTTAGCCACACAGACAGACAGGCAGAAACCCCAAAAGCAGGAGTCCCTTCACCATACCGAGGGATGGCCGTTGTCTGAAACAAAAACTTAACTGTCTGTCTTTAGCAGTGGGGAAATGGAAACAAAAACTACTGAAATACCTCTGTCCCTTCCAGCCCTCTCCAGAATAAGCATCGATCAAATTTTGTTCGACTCTCATCTTGATCAACAAGTACTTGACCCGCCTCTTGATTCTTGTCAAGTTATCCAAGGGTTGTAGCTCCTTGGTCTTCTGTCGCCTACGTCGACGTCGACGTTGCCGTCGTCCTCCAGTCTTGTGCGATTCCGGCGCGTTGTTGTTCGCTTGTATCATCGTCATCCCACCGCTACCACCGCCGACATCCGCCTGCGGCAAACTCAACGGTGACAGCTTGGGATTCTTAGAACGCAACGTCGTCTTCAAAGGCGCCGCCGCCGTCGCGTCCGCCATTGCTACCACCACAGGGAGAAGACGTGATTCTCTCCTCCTACTAACATAAATAATTTTCTCATTGAAGATAGTAGTCACACATTGCTCCAGCTGCAGAAAGGCGGAACGGAACTAGCAGGCAGCAGCAACAGCAGCAGCCCTTGTTGTGGTTGTTGTTGTTCTTCTGCTTCTCCAAAGCACCAAATTGCAGCGCGCAAGTTCTTCGCCGAACTTTGCCTTGCAAGAAAGATAATCACTTACCTCCTTGGCCGGCAATCTCCCGTTTGTTGCGTGTATCGTTTGTGCTAAACAGGCAACCGAAATTCGTCAGCTTTGCCGCAATCTGGGTGCTTCTAGAAAAGGCGGGGGCGGAGAGGGAAGGGGCGGGAGAAGAGCGGGCGGGGGTGGGGAGGCGGGGGAGAGGGGGGGTTGCGGGACAACTGCTAAACAGTGTTTTTTTGGCGATTTGTTTTTCAAATTGGCGAAAGTTTATTGTCTTTTTAATTTTTTAATCGCCAAATTACGGAAAACCCCCATTTTTAGCCAGAAATATATTATAGAAGGATGCAAGATTCCTTTTACTCTCATACTTTAATCGCCAAATCTGGCTAAAGCATCTCATGGATGATCGCCATTTGAGCAACATCACAAAATTGAAAAGGAAAACACTGCTGCTGTGTAGGTACCTAACCAGAGTACCGAAAGCAGAGGTGAAAAATCAACGCAAAGAGAAATCGCTTTGTCGATGTCGATGTGGTTTCATTCATTCTAGGGCTACAGTCCACCGCGTCTTTCTCCTCCTCCTCCCGTTCCCCTACGCTC
>Ga0209208_10001116_pt1 | contig 37353 bp, 38 predicted proteins | sample S1TSphfallax_3_FD_187694 | JGI IMG/M metagenome (GOLD analysis project Ga0209208, IMG submission 187694) | Host-associated microbial communities from peat moss isolated from Minnesota, USA - S1T2_Fd - Sphagnum fallax MG (SPAdes) (version 2) | ecosystem: Host-associated > Plants > Peat moss >...
GTCTCTAAAGACTTAAGCATTGCTTCTGAAGACATTTTATACTCAGATTCATATTCTTCGATCTCTTTATTAACTTTTCTTATCCATGCTTTCCTTTGTTCAGTAGTAGGGTTTATAGCCGCTTCAAACAGAGCATTTATTTTTTCCTCCTTTTCGTCTTCAGACATAGAGGAAAATTCAGATAACCTAATAGAAGTGCTGTGAGCTACCATAAATACTCCATTGTCTTATACAGTAAAGGATTTTATGTACTAGGGGAAGATGTTAACTTCTTCTTTTAAAGGCGTTCTTTACTTGGTATGACTATTATACGCACATAATAAACAAAGTTAACTGAATCCAATAAATTAGTTAATAAAAGGGGACTTAAGTTTTTAGCAATACACCCGGACCACTTTAGCTTATAATTGACAATCTCAGGGCTATAAGCCCTGAGATTCTGCATTTAACTATTCCACCGTCACCGACTTAGCTAAATTCCTTGGCTGATCCACATCCAAGCCCCGCCGAGCTGCAATATGATAAGCCAATAATTGTAAGGGAATAACTGTGAGAATAGGAGAAAGTATCTCTTCCACCTCAGAAACGGGAATTAAATCATCAAATATTTCTGTCACTGCACCATGATTAATTGGGGTAACACCAATTAATCGGGAGTCCCTAGCTTTTGCTTCCTGGGCATTAGAAAGAACCTTTTCATACACACTTCCCGGAACAGCGATCGCCACTACAGGAACCTTCGCATCTAATAAAGCAATTGGTCCATGCTTCATCTCCCCAGCCGGATACCCTTCTGCATGGATATAACTGATTTCTTTTAATTTCAATGCCCCTTCCAAGGCAATGGGAAAATTAATTCCTCTCCCGACAAAAATAAAGTCTTGGGTTTCAGCAAAATCATGGACTAAATGTTCAATATAACGCTCTTGGGTTTCTAAAATTACTTCAATTTCCCCTGGCAATTGGCGCAGTCCAGTAATAATTTCCTCTAATCTAGTAGCAGTAATACTCTGGCGAGAATAAGCTAAATCTAATGATAAAACATAGAATGCCATCAGTTGGGCAACAAAAGTTTTCGTTGCCGCAACACCAATTTCAATTCCCCCATGGGTATTGATAATATCAGCTACCATCTGCCCCAAGGTACTTTCAGGACGATTAGTAATGCCTAAAAGTCGAGGCTGATACTTACCTTCTTGACTTTGACAGCGTTCTTTAGCCATGGCTAAAGCTGCTAAGGTATCAGCCGTCTCCCCAGATTGGGTGACACCAATAGTCAAGGTATTGGCAGTCAGAGGTGATGGTGCATAGCGAAACTCAGAAGCGTACTGTACCTGTGTAGGAATTCCTGCCAACTGTTCTAGTAAATATTTACCTACTAGGGCAGCATGCCAACTGGTACCACAGGCAACGATTTGAATTTGCTCTAGGTCTTTGTAAAGACTAGGTGGTAAATTCAGTTTAATTGGTGACTGGTCCGGATTCCATTCTGATTGGAAATAAGCTTCTAAACAAGCCCTGACAACCCCTGGTTGTTCGTAAATTTCCTTGAGCATGAAATGCTTGAATCCCTGCTTTTCCACCATGATGGGATTCCAGTTGAGGGTGCGCGGGTGTTTTTTCAACCTGTGCCCGGCAAAGTCATAAACCTCGACACCTAAAGGTGTCAAGCGAGCAACTTCCCCATTTTCTAGGGGTAGCACCGCTCGAGTATGAGAGACAATGGCTGGGGTATCAGAGGCACAGAAAAACTCCCCTTGCCCAAAACCAATCACCAGGGGGGCTTGCTGGCGGACAACAACCAATTCATCGGGGTAGTCAGCACAAATAACAGCGAGTGCAAATGCTCCCTCCAAGGTATTCACAGCTTGACGGACAGCTTCTAACAATGGTGAGGGGGAAAGGGGATTTACCGACGTATGCTTCAAAAACTCAGCAATTTGGTGCGGTATCACCTCAGTATCCGTTTCGGAACGAAATTCGGTTCCATTCTGTTTTAGCTGTTCCCGTAACTCACGGTAATTCTCAATAATTCCATTCTGTACCACTGCTACGCGCATCGCCCCATCCAGATGGGGGTGGGCATTATACTCCTCTGGTTTTCCATGAGTTGCCCAGCGAGTGTGACCAATACCTATTTGGGCAGGACTTTCTATCTGTTCCAGTTTAGAGCGCAAATTGAGTAGTTTGCCCTTAGCCCGTACACAATTAACCTCACCTTCCCAGATGGTGGCAATTCCAGCAGAATCGTAACCTCTGTACTCCAATTTTTCTAGCCCGGCTAGTAAAATATCTGTTGCTGCTTGAGTGCCTATATAACCGACGATTCCACACATTGCCTACGCTACTCCGGTTTCAGGATGATTAATTCAGTATAGTTGCTAGCATAACTAAGACGCTTTAGCAAATAAAAAAAGGAGCAAGTAGCTCCTTTAGTAATTAGGTAATGTTATGGATTTTGAGATTTTACACAAAAAGGACAACATTATTGGGCAAATAGTAGATCATACCCTTTACCCAGTTATTAAATTTCTCAGTAAGCTAGACCCATGCTGCGAGTTGTTTCAGCACCTAGATAAACCCGAATGCTTAAGAAGTCTGTAGGACAGGCTGTTTCGCATCGCTTACAGCCTACACAATCTTCTGTGCGGGGTGAGGAGGCAATTTGAGCAGCTTTACAGCCATCCCAAGGAACCATCTCTAGCACGTCAGTAGGACAGGCGCGGACGCATTGGGTACAACCAATGCAGGTATCGTAGATTTTTACGGTATGAGACATTGAAAAAACGGCTCCTTTCGAGTGTTCTTCTCTGCGAAAGAATCATAATCAACGCATAGTTTACCGCAGTGCTTGATAGGTCATAGTCAAAAGGCTACATAACTTCAAACAATTTAATAACCGCCATGAACAGTTAATTTTTGCCTGATCGTCTACAATTCCCGACTAATCAGTACTTTAGCAGGCAACTACCCATCCAAAAGCCCCTTTTGCCTATAGCTGCGGAGTGTAAAGATATATGACAAGATCGAGATCAATCGTGGCATCGGCAGATGATTAGTTAGGGCTTGCTGAATAAGGATAAAACCTCTTAGGGTAAGGGTTTCAACCGTTTTTAGCCCAAACAAGTGCAAGATTATGGCATTGAGAGTCCCAAAATGCCTGCACTTGGGTGGAAAATCTGGGGTTGAATCGGAGCAAATTTCCTCCGAAGCCATCATTTTTAGGTCTGTGTGGCACCTAGATTCGCAATGGGAGAGTTTTTCAGCAGACCCTAAGTACTTGTGCAAAATTAATTTTATACTTATATCGCCTGAAACGCTCGTCAAATAGTCATTCTAGGTTTTTAAAATGTTTAATTAATTTTGCATAACTGCTTAGAGATATAAAACGCATCCATCAATATCAAGCGCGTTGATCTGGAACACGCCAGAAGCCTACACTGACCCGCTAGGTCAGTGTAGGTAGTTCACTATTTGAGAAATTGCTTAATAGTTTCAACAGTCGCTTCTATCTTGGCTTTGCTTTGGTAGTAGCTAGTAGCGTAACCAGTCAGAGGCACAGATTTATCAGCATTCAGCACCAATGTAACTCGCCGCTTTTTACCCCGATTCCATTCTTCCTCAACCTTGATCTCAGTAATTTCTGATAACGGATACTCAACAGTTCTAGTAATAAACCAGAACCACTGGCGTTTTTTAATTAGCGAGCCACGAGTTTTATCAAAATCGCAAGTAGTAACATCGCTGCAAAATAAAGTCCACAGGAGATTTACGCCAGTTACAGCTGAAAAAACCCACCCAAAAGCTGGTATTCCTTGCTGTAGATGCAGTGATGGCTGTTGAGGATTGTTCACAAACTCATTAATTCGCTCAGCTATGGAATTCAGTTCTGTAACTGTCTTGGGGTGGTAATTACGGGTGAAGCCAAAGGGAATTTCTCCCTTTTTGGTTAACAGCACCACTTGTTGATTTTGGCTGCCATCATTATTGGGTTCTTGATCAAACCTAGCTCCCTGTAATTCTGACAGCGGAATATTTTTGGTATTTGATAGAATGAAATATGTAGTAACTAACTGACAGTTCCCTTGATTTGGCTCCCTGCGCTGACAAGTAAAGGAGCTAGTCTGGACAATAACGGAAAAGATATACAATGTGAATACAGGCGATAATAAGCCGAATATCCAGATATACCAAGGTCGGAACTGCAGTTTAAGTTTTGTAGGTGTCTGTTCTAAAATTGCCATAAAACGATATGTAGTAACAGTAGTGATCTACAAGAAGATGCGATCGCTTTACAGATCCCCCAGCAAACATCTCTTCTCCACCGTGGTCAAATTTAATTTTGGTAAAGTTGGTGATACTACGTAATTCCTCGTTGCCTAAATTTTGTGTAGAGGCCCAATTTCTATCAAGAGTTTACCATCCCTCACAGTCCCTAGAACAACCTCAACCCATCACTACTTCCCTATGGTCATTTTTTAAGTTATTAAATTAACCTTGCATACGGCTTATGTGCTTATTCTGTTGTTATATCCTACAAATTACTTACGTAACAATAGCATTTTAGGATATTTCAAAAACTAAAATATTAAATACTATTACGGATTGACAAAATTGCTTCTATCTTAAATTGTAACCAATGTTTTAGAACTAAGTTCTAGACCCAGAACTAAAGTTTTTATCTATAGTTTTTCTTCCCTCCTACCCTGGAGCCTTTCTTTGTCATAAGAAAACTCGGTAAGTGGGAAACTCAGAGGCTTCAGAGAAAGAGAGGGAAACGACGCGGCGACTTTAGTCGCAGTCAATCTTTCTTATTAACCCATTACCGCCTTGGGGCTGTTTGATTTGGTGTACTAATGCAATTGCACTTTAAATGGGACAATTACCATTCCAAATCTCACAACCCTGTACGCATAATGGTTCGCTCCGAGGAGCCTCCCTTTCGGGGTAATGTGAGCCATGTGCAAAGCACACGCTTCGCGAACGACCTGTTATCAGAGCTTGTTAGGGCCAGCAGCACTGTCTCAGTGACCGAGCCAATTTTAGATTTTAGATGCAAGGATTTTGGATTGGTGATGAGTTAGTTAGGAGCAGGTGTTAGGTGTTTGTTTAGAGTTCCTCCTAATCTAAAATCTAAAATCCAAAATCCAAAATTCAGTGACCTTAAGACTGTTTAACCACCAGCGACAGAGCAGGGGACTGGCTTCGCATCCCAGGGTGTCGTGACTCAAATAACGTTTACCTATTACTAGGTGGTCTGGTCAGTACAGCTTGCTTGATTTCTCTTACAGAGCTTCAGCCCTTTTAGGGCTGGGTTACTGACTTATGAAGTAACTATAAATAAACTACCATTAATCCATCAAAATACTGTACTATTTAATCTGGTCTTACAAAAATAGGTTTTCTTTACTACTGCCTGTAATAAGAAAGTGGCAACGAACATACCAGCAATCATTGAGATAGATTAACAAGGAAATCCATAGAGAATGACGGAAAAACTTGCGTTAACGCAATACCCTGTCCATGACTTGATTCGCAATCGGTGGAGTCCCAGAGCTTATAGTGATCGCTTTGTGGAACAAGACAAGTTACGCTCAATATTAGAAGCAGCTCGTTGGGCACCTTCTTCCTACAACCATCAACCTTGGCGGTTTATTGTTGCCACCAAAGACGACCCCACAGAATATAATCGTCTACTCAGTGTCCTAGTCGAGTTCAATCAAGTATGGGCGAAAAGTGCTCCTGTGCTGATACTTGCGATTGCTAAACTGGACTTTGATGATGGCAAGGTAAATAGACACGCTTTTCATGATGTTGGGTTGGCATTGGAAAATCTAGTAATTCAGTCCACAGCTTTGGGTTTATCTGTGCATCAGATAGCGGGATTTGATGCTGATAAAGCCCGAACAGAATATCAAATACCAGATAAACATGATCCTGCAACTGCCTTAACAGTTGGCTACCCAGGAGATCCAAAAATTCTTCCTGACGGATTAAGAGAGCGCGAATTAGCTCCCCGCGTCCGCAAGCCGTTACACGAATTTGTATTCAGTGGACAGTGGGGAAATACATCATCTTTGTTAAAAGATTAATTTACAAAGGAATCTCAACATGGCTGACATTAAGATTTACAGCGCAGTGGTTTGTCCTTATGCTCACCGCACGCGCTTGGTACTCCAAGAAAAAGGCATAGATTTCGACTTAATTGAGATTGATTTGCAGCATAAACCAGGAGACTTTACCAAAGTTTCTCCTTACGGAAAAGTACCTGCAATTACACATGGAGAAAATCGAGTTTGGGAATCGGCAGTTATTAACGAATATCTAGATGACGTCTTCCCGAATCCACCGCTTTTACCCAGTAGTCCTATTGCTAAAGCTCAAGCTCGCATCTGGATTGATTTTGCTAATACTAGATTAGTTCCGGCTTTTTCTACTCTCTTACGGAGTCCAGATGTCCAAAAACAAGAAGCAGCCAAACAAGAACTTTACAAACACCTGGAATTCATTGAAAATGAAGCTTTAGGGAAACTGTCCCCAGAAGGGCCTTATTGGTTTGGTGAATTCATCAGTTTGGTTGATTTTACCTTTTTCCCTTGGTTTGAACGTTGGCCTGCTCTGAAACATTATCGTGGCTTTGGAGTGCCTGCAGAATTCACCCGTCTGAAACAATGGAAACAGGCTCTTAAGGAACGTCCATCAGTGAAGGCGATCGCTAACTCTAAAGAGTTCTATATTGAGCGATATGCTAAGTTTGCGACTCCTGTTCCTGTTGCTGCCTAGCAACACCCTAGATTAGGCATTTTCATCGGGAGCATCCCACTTTCGTAAATTCATTATCTAAACTAATGAGATTACAAGGGTTTCAGACCTTGAAAATGGTCAACTTGCAAAAATGGGATGCTCCCTTTTCATCTCAACCCCCCCCAGGAGAAACCCACCACAGCTGTACTCAGTTTGGTGGTGTCCGGAATGGGGGGTTAATAGTGGATTTTTGGGCTTGAGCAAAAACCGTGATGGGGATCTGACTTTTCCCGTGATCTTTATCTGTAAATATGAGCTATCCACCCTTCTTCACCGAACCACCAGTAATCCGCACTGTCTGATTGGCAGCAAATTGGAGGGGTGTACTAGTAAAATCAATGGGGATACTATCAACCCCATCAACCCTTACCCGCAACACATACAAACCTTGACGGGTGGCTCTAACTTTAAAAGTGAGGGTGGAGGGTTGGGTTGGGTCTGTGGGGGACGAGATATTGTGAACGGGAACAGTGCGATCGCCAAACACCAACATCACCTGCTGCTCGTGATGGATCTGGGGTATACAAGTCAAAGTCAAAATTACCACACGTCCCGTTGGGGCAGTTTGGGGTGTGACACTTAGTACCTGGGGGGACAAAGTAAATGGTAGCTCGTTGGTGGTCCAGGTATAGTTAGCCCGTTGTACCAACCCAAATAAACTATAGACACCTGCTCGCCACCGTAAGGTCTGGGTTAGTTGCACTTGCAGTTCCATTGCCGTCCCCCCCGATTCCATAGGAAGTTCGATGATGTCCTCAAAGCGTTGATGTCGCAACCGCATCCCTAGCTGGGGGTTGTTCAAGTTCTCCCCATAAATAGCTACGGTGTCCCCTAACTGGGCACTTAACTGCCGATGGGGTAGGCGGAACCAGCGGAGTGTGGGCGTTAGGGTAGGGAAAACTGCCACATCCCGATTATCCCAATTGCGTGATAGTACTGGCAGTGCAACTTTAGCTGGCAGTGTACTATCTAACAGAACTACAGAAACCTTATAGGCAGCAGAAATCCGGTATTGAGCCTGAAAACCTCGCCACAATTGGGTCATATCCTCAAAGGATAGATGCTCTGGGGAGATGATAATTTGTTCTAGCTGCTGGTGGAGGTCACTTTCTGGAACCTCCACCCCCGTCGCTGCCTCTACATCTGTTGAGGTCAGCACTGGATGGTCGTGCAAAACTGTCATCACCCGTCCTAACAGGCGATGGCTCTTGGTTTCGCTGTCATTCTGTCCGTAAACTGTGAGTAGATAATAGAGGTCCAGGCCAATGGGTGGTTTCCCCACCGGAGGCTGATTGGCTCGATTAGGACGCTGGTTATTGCGCCACGCCACATTCGGGGAGGTGTGATAGAGGAAGATATTCACCTGACTACTTTCCCGATTGGTCCGAGCCTGATCTAGAGGCAGAGTCGTGACGATGCCATTACCTAACTCTTCTCGGATTTCCTGAAATAACAAGTTGTGGAGTGTAGCAGTGACAGCAGCGATCGCTAAGGAATTGCTCATTAAATCCCCGGTATTTCGGATACCTTACACTTCAATTCTTCAACGACAAAACCTCTAGTTTCCTGCCATTCCTCAAGGGTAAAGTTGTAGCCCTTGGCTGTGGCCATCTGCACAAAGGTTTCTAAATCAGGTGCTGAGTTGAGATGCTCTTGCAACTGGGGATTGAGCTGAACATCTTTAAATAATCTGCCAACTTCTTGTTTTGTCATACCCCCTCTGCCATTAACCTTTCTAAGTAAGCCTTGGCTTCACCCAGAGGTAGTAAAACTACCTCATGGCGACATAAAATTTCATACTGACCTTTAAAGTGGCCATGACCGAGAATCAACCCCATTTTGACTGCCTGATTCCCCAACATAGTTAACTGGTTGAAGTCAACGATATCTATTTCTTCTTGTTCCAGCAGTTCTTCGTCCATAGTGAAACCTTTTTTCCCTCTCTTCTTATAGCAGCTTTGACTGTTGATATATGTAAAAAGTTTTTACAATTTTACTGTCAGATTATCTAAGTATGCAAAAGTATTAAAGCAGGATTGCCCTAAAATAACCTCAGTGAAACATTATTCTAGCTAGCAAAGGAAGTAGGAGCTACACAAATCCCAGGTTACGGACAAGAATTTGTATAGATCAACCCAAGTTCTTGAGCAGGAATCATGGTACTCTTTGGTTAGAAAAAGGTTCTGATATATACTATCAAACGAGGATAATTACTAAATGGCTTTAGATTATTTTGCTCCTGGTGTCTATATTGAAGAAGTAGACCGTGGTAGTCGCCCTATTGATGGTGTAAGTTTAAGCGTAGCTGGGTTTGTAGGCTTCACAGAAGATGTGCGAGGTGATGCCGAGTTATTCAAGCCCATGATGATTACCAATTGGAGTCAGTACCTAGAGTACTTTGCAAAACCTCGTTCCGACGGATTTACGGACTTTAACGCTTACCTACCCTTCGCAGTCATGGGCTGGTTTATGAACGGTGGAGGTCGTTGTTGGGTAGTAAGTATCGGCACGAAATTACCAGGTTCACCGGCACCAACGGCAGAAGAAACAGGTACCAAGCTACTCAACTCCAGTGGTAAACCCTCATTAAGATTCAACCTCAGGCTGCCAGAAGCAGCAGGAGGAGTACCTGCCCTCCCATCAAGTAATGGGCGGCTAACTGTAACTATCCTTGAAAGTGAGCCAAAACCGCCAGCAGAGGATGCAGAACCACCAATTAACACAGGAGAATTTTTCACCGTTATAGTTCGTAACGGGGATGAAATCCTGGAAAGGCACAACCACCTGACCATGAACCCACAGGTGGAGACAGACCTAGCAGACTATGTAGTTACAATCCTAGAGGCATCCCAATACGTAGCGATCTCCGATATTTCCGAGACTGGTCAGGCCCTATCTCGTCGTCCTGCCAACGGTTCCTACGAACTGGCACCTCCACCCTACGTAGCCACTGCGGAGAATGTGGCACGGGATGTTCAAGGTGTGCGCTCTGATAAAACCGGGTTGCAGGGCATCTTTGAAGTAGACGAGGTAGCAATGGTTGCCTGTCCAGACATCATGCGAGCCTATCAGGATGGACTAGTAGACCTAGATCAGGTACACGGCATCATTGAAATGATGCTGAGTATGTGTGAAAACGCCTTCCCCGGACCAGCCTACCGCATGGCAGTCATTGATCCACCCCCCGTCAAACCCGGCAAAAATGAAAACCGTGCCGTCCCCCCCGAACAGCAAAAACCCCAGGACGTATTTAACTGGTTACGGGAATTTAATCGTCGTTCCATGTTTGGCGCCCTCTACTACCCCTGGATTAAAGTTGCTAACCCCCGCAACGGTGGAAAACCCATCCTTATTCCTCCCTCTGGCCATATCATGGGTGTTTGGTGTCGGACAGATCAATCTCGGGGCATCTTTAAAGCCCCTGCCAACGACACCCCCCGTGGTGTTCTCGGTTTAGCCTACGAAACCAATATGCGGGAACAGGAACTACTCAACCCAGTAGGCATTAACTGTATCCGCAACTTTGCCAGCTATAACCGAGGCTACAAAATTTGGGGTGCCCGGACCCTGGTAGAACCAGATAACGTCCAATGGCGCTACATCAGCGTGCGGCGACTAATTAGCTACATTGAGAAATCCATTGAAATGGGGACTCAGTGGGTAGTATTTGAGCCAAACGATCAAGATTTATGGGCCAGAGTTACCCGTACAGTCAGTAATTTCCTCGAACGGCTCTGGCGGGAAGGAGCCTTATTTGGTGGTTCACCTGGTGAGTCCTTCTATGTTAAGTGCGATGCCGAAATCAACACCCACGAAACAATGATGATGGGCCGTCTATACGTTGAAGTTGGGGTTTGTCCAGTCCGTCCTGCTGAATTTGTGATTTTTCGCATGAGCCAGTGGGCACCAGGACAATAAAACTGGGAGTTAGGGGATAGGAGGCTAGTTTCCCCCTCCCCATGAGGAACACATTTAGAGATACCAAACAATGCCTATTATTACCGTTGAAAATTTTGAATTGGTACTAGATAAGTTTGGCGATCCCTTGGAGTTCAAGAGCGTAGACATTCCCGCTTATAAGACAGATGTCCAAAGTGGGGACAGTCTAATGTCTGGTAAAAGTGGTTCTGTCAGACAGACCTTGACCAAAAAAAGGGAAGCAGCAGTTCAAATCACCCTTAAAACCCTAGCCAGCGGAGACCCCAAAAGTACCAGCTCACTCATGCGAACCTGGGTACAGGAATGTATGCCCAAAGCAGAAAATGGTAAGGGCTTTCCAGATGCAGCTAGAACTACCGGCTCCATTAAAACCTATAACACCGCTGGGGAGGTGACAGATTCATGGACATTAAGCGGAGTCTGGATCTGCAAATATGAAATTGGGAGTTTGACTGTGGATGGTGGCCTCTTAGAGGAAACCTTCACACTTCAAGTTGATCTGTTTAACCCAGCGTGACGCTCCTACATCTCTCTTGCGAGTAGATGTAGGCTTCTGGCAGAAATTATCTTTCCAGAACTTCCTTGTGCAAAGCACACGCTTCGCGAACGTGGTACTCCCAAGGTTTCCCACTACGGCGGTTTATAGTCAGGTACGCGTCCTGCCCGACAGCTAAAAAATAATTCCCCATTAAATAGGAGGCAGTTCATGGTCGAGTTTCTTTCTAGCGAAAACTTTTATCTAGAACTAGATGACATCAAAAACCTAATTATCAAAGAGATCAGTGGGATGATAGTTGATATATCGCCATCCCAGGCAGATAATGCTATTGGTTCTGGTCCTAAAGGAAAAGCACTGGTCCTGAGTACTCCCAGCCAACCCAAATACGGTTCGGTGAAACTAGTTCTCATCCCCGGAAAGCATCAGCAAGGTGATGATGAGAAGCTATGGAAGTGGTACAAAGATTGTGCCTCCAAATCAGACCTGGGACAGGCATCTAAAGCGCGAGATTTACGGAAAGCTATGACTATCTCCGTCTTCTATTCGGGTACAGATGCCAAAGTCGGGCTGAAATACGATTTTCAGGGAGTACTTCCCAGCAGCTTTGAAGTGCCAGCCCGAGATGCCACAAGTAGTGACCATGAAACCTGGACATGTGAACTGCAATATGAGCGGATGAAATTCTCCCTCAAGGACCCATAAAAAACATTTTGGGAAAAGGGTTTTGCCTTTTCCCGTTATCTTTTCGTGGAGGTTTTGAAGGAGGCTCCAGGGCAGGAATCATAATTCCCTTCTGCGCTCCTGCCTCTGGTGGAGTGCAGGGGCTTTCGGACTTAACGGGAAAAGTCAGTTTCCCCTCGTAGTTTTTTTACCCCTATTAAACCGTGGCAGACGAATTCCCGGAAATCCTTACTAGTTCCCGCTTCTATCTAGAACTTAAACTAGATGGGAGCAAAGATTCAGTAGATGGTTACTTTATGGGATGCAGTGGTTTTCAAACCACCCAACAGGTAATAGAAATTGCCGAAGTAACACCCCAAAAATGGGGGAAAGCTGGTAATTCTGTAGGGAGGGTTGTCAGCACAAAAATCCCTGGTAATACCGCCTACAACAATATCACCTTGCGGCGAGGATTGACCATCTCCATGGTGTTTTGGGATTGGCTAGATGTTGTGCAGGTAGGTAATTGGGCTAAACAACGCCGCGATGGTTCCCTAGTCATTTATAACCAAGCAGCGCAAGAACAGTTTAGATTTGAATTTAAAAGAGCATGGCCCGTTAGTTATACCATCTCTGATGTTGCAGCAGCCGAGGGGAATCTAGAAATTGAAGAGATCCAATTAACCCTGGAGGAGTTAAAACGAATTAAAGTTTCCTCAACATAATGCAAACAGAATTTGAGTTTACCCTACCCAAAGGCTATCTTGATCCTGATGGTAACATCCATCGCAAAGGCGTGATGCGGATGTCACGGGCGATGGATGAAATTGTCCCGTTACGTGATCCCCGGGTCAAGTCCAATCCAGCCTATGCCACAGTAATTATCCTATCACGGGTAATTACTCGCTTAGGTGCATTAGAGGAAGTAACACCAGTTGTCATTGAGGGTTTATTTGCCTGCGACCTTAACTACCTACAAAAGTTCTATCGCCAAATCAATGAATTAGAATCACAGGCAGAGTCCTCAGAGGCAATTTGATGTTAGTTACAGAGTTTGAGTTTACACTTCCCCGTGGGTTGGTAGATAGGGAGGGAGTAATTCACCGTCGGGGAGTGATGCGACTAGCCACAGCGAAGGACGAGATCACTGTGCAAAAAGATCGCCGCACTCAGGAAAATCCCGGTTATGGGATCTTAGTGATGTTCTCCCTCGTGATTAATCGCCTCGGTACTATGTCTAAGGTTACACCTGAGATGTTAGAAAGTCTATTTAGCTTGGATTTAGGTTATCTGCGGGAATTTTATAACCGGATCAACCAACAAGGTGATGCCAGGATGAGTGTTGATTGTCCCCATTGTCACAGCCAATTTTACACAACCCTGACCTTAGCGGGGGAATCCTAGGCTACCCCTCGGAGCAGCTGTATGAGGAGGTAGCCTGCATTGCCTATGAATTTCACTGGTCTTTGGAGACCATACTCAACTTAGAACACAGCGATCGCCGCCGTTGGGTAAAAGAAATTGGTAAACTCAGACGACAGTTGGCACAGGAATAATATGGCAACTAATGGCAGCGACAACTACGGTCTTAACTACGTCACGGCTAATCGGTTTTACGTCGGACTAGAAAGTACAATTTCCGCATCCTTTACAGAGTGTCAAGGCTTAGGGGTACGGGTTAAGTATGAATCGTACTATGAAGGGGGAGTAAACGACCAACAAAGAGTCTTTTTAGGACAACCTGAATTTACCGAAGTCACCCTCAAACGAGGTCTAACCGATGATTTAGTTTTCTGGCAGTGGGCGTCCCAAGTGATGAAAACAGATAGTAGTCAAGCTATCGAACGGCGGAACGTGAATATTTCCCTATTTAACCAAGCTGGGGAAACCATGCAGTGCTGGACCTTAATCGGGGCTGTACCCATTGGCTGGAAAGCTCCGCCATTAGCAGCCAACGCTACCAACGTGGCGATCGAAGAACTAACCTTGATTTATGAAGGGATTAAAGTTGCAAAATCAGGCACCGCTTCGGCAACCTCCCTCAGTGGTCGGCAAAATGGATATTTTGGTAGTAATTAAAACACAGTATGGAACCATCCTCCCCCCTCGGCATTCATAACCCACTACTAGTACCAATCCCCCTAGGGTATTCAGGAGTACTACCCACTGTCCTGCAAAACCTCTCAATCTTAGACACTTCTAGGGAGCCTGATCCTAATTCTCTCCCATGGTCAAATTTTGCTGACTTAGTCGGGGGCTGCACTGCTCCAACACCAAGATATAGGGAAACGAAAACCGTTCATGTCCTCCAAGAGCGATCGCTGAAACCAGAACCGAACCATCAGGAAGCAGAACACTTGGAAACCTTAGCACAAAATGTGTACGAGCAAATCCAACAACGCCTTAGGGTTGAACAAGAGCGGTATCGGGGTAGCTACCCCCATCGCCTGCCCTGGTAAAATTTGTCCACTAGGTATAGGAGAGTGCCATGTCACTAGCTAAAGCTCAACTGATCTCCTCAGACGGAGGGGGGACAATCAAATTCCTCTTTAATCCCACCCAGTTAACATTTTCCCACAAAATCAATCTGACTCAAAATCGAGGTGCTCGCACTGGTAGGGGACTACCCAAAGTTGACTTTGGCTATCCAGAACCTTGCATCTTAAATATTCGGGATATAGTATTTGATACTTATGAAGAAAAGGGTAATAAAAGTGTAATCGTCTACATCCAGCAATTTGAAAAAGCGATGAGCTTCCTTGACCAGGGAAGTAACCAGAAAAAGCGTCCCCCAACCTATATTTTCACCTGGGGCGATTGCCAATATATTCGCTGCTTTATTACTGATCTCTCTTATACATTGACAATGTTTTTGCCAGACGGAACCCCAGTGCGAGCCAAGCTAGATTTAACCCTCCAAGAAATTGACGAGTCCACTTCTCAACCAGGAATGGGTACCTCGGCTCAGGTGGACCGCACAGGTAATAGCAGATTTTAAATTGGGGACTGGGGGAGATGCTGAAATATGGCAACCATTGATCAGGGATAATTAAGCAAAATCTTCTACAAGGCTCGTTTTCATAAGATGGAATCTGGATTTAACTTTTTTCAGCAGTGGTATCCTGTCTCACCTATCGAAGACTTAGCTCCTCAGCAACCAACTTCAGTGACACTTTTAGGGCTGCGTCTAGTGATCTGGAAACCCAAATCATCCCCAAACTTCCAAGTATTTTTAGATCAATGCCCGCACCGCCTTGCACCTCTGAGTGAAGGGCGCATTGATGACAAAACGGGGAATTTAATGTGTAGTTATCATGGCTGGCAATTTGATGAGCAAGGCATCTGTACTCATATTCCTCAAGCAGAAAATATAGAACTTTTGAGCAAGAATAAAGAAAATCTGTGTGCTGTCGCATTACCAGTCCGTCAGCAACAAGATTTACTCTGGGTATGGCCAGATGCAAAATCAATCCAACAAGCAGTGAATACACCCTTACCGTTATCACCGCAGATAGATGCAACTAAAGGCTTTGTTTGGACTTCGTTTGTCAGGGATTTAGAATATGACTGGCAAACCCTAGTGGAAAATGTAGCAGATCCGAGCCATGTCCCTTTTGCACATCATGGTGTGCAAGGAGATCGCTCAACAGCAAAACCGATATCGATGAAAATTGTGCAATCAACACCAAAATTAATTGAAGTAGAAATGAGCGGACGGTTTCAAACAACAATTAATTTCGAGCCACCTTGCCGATTAGAATATGCAATCAAGCTTGGGAATGGTGACAAGCAGTTGGGACTTGTCACCTATTGCCTGCCAGTGTCTCCAGGAAAATCTCGCATTGTCGCTCAGTTCCCACGTAACTTTGCCAAAACGCTTTATCATCTCAAACCTCGTTGGTGGGATCATATTAGTGAACGGAATCAAGTTCTTGATGGAGATATGGTGTTATTACACCACCAAGAATATTTTCTACAAAAGGCACAATTATCGCCCAACTGGAAAACAGCTTACAAATTACCGACAAGTGCAGATAGGCTGGTAATTGAGTATAGAAATTGGTTTGATAAATATTGTCACGGTAGGCTACCGTGGTTGGAAGCAGGAATCACGTTCCCTCATATCAGTAACATCAATGAAAATCGTGAACAAGTGTTGGACCGTTATAAACAACATACACAGCACTGTAGCAGTTGTCGGAGTGCGCTAAAAGCTGTAAAACGCTTGCAGATAGGAATTTTGAGCTACTTTGCTATAAGTGTTTGCGCTGTCGCACTGCTTCCAAATACATTACGACTTAATATAGGTTTACCCATAGTTATGACAGCATTAATCGGTTTAGGAGCCTATGCTTGGTTGAAATTTTGGCTGAGTCCCAGGTTTTACTTTGTAGACTATATCCATGCACAAAAATGAAGTGTTCCAGGTTTTCCTTGGCCAATCCCTGGCTGTCTTATTGGTATATGACAACAGATTTGAGAGCTTGAATCCTACCAAAATCGTTAGTGGATAAGCTTGAATATACTGATTAGACAGTTAGGGTGGCCAATGGCAAAAATATCGTCTTAAATTTGAGTCCTCTATATCTCCAACTAGCCTTTGCCTGGACCAGCGATCGCCATGCACCCTTAATCCTGGGACAAACAAATTTCTTTCTATCGGGCTGAACTGGGGTTTGAAGTCAGTACTCGCCTCAGTTGATTAGATGAATCTGGATTTTATGCAGTTGCCCGATCAATGGGTCTGACTTTTCCCGTTATCTTTTCATTGTGGAGGTTTTGAGGCAGTTCTTACTGGAGCCACGACCAAAGGGAGTAAGGGTTGAAGCCCCACGGCAAAATCTCTGATTTGGTGTCCTGCAATCAGTGTCGATCTGAAGCCTAATTAAGTTGCATTATGTCTTCACCTCCCCAAACTTAGCAAATAACTCTGCCAATACTACATTAGAAAACAAAAATCCCTGGGGATCACAAAACCGCAACCTTCCATCTGCAACTTCTACCCAACCCCGTTCAAAATATGGTTGCAAACACTGGTAAATTTTTTCTAGATTCCCTACCCCAAATGTCCCCAAACTTACACCCTCGGCTAAACGCAACCCTAACATTAAGTTTTCTAAGAAAATCTCATTGACTGGTGTAACCTCACAATCAATCACTGCCCCCGCTTGCACCCACTGGTAGTATTCCTGGGTTTTCCGAGGTCGGGTAAAGCGTCTGCCATCTACATAGCTAGCTGCACCCATACCAAAGCCGTAATAGGGGCGATTTTCCCAGTAAACTCGATTATGCTGGCATTGATGGCCAACTTGGGCATAATTAGAAATCTCATAATGCTCGTAACCTGCACTGGTTAACACTTGCTGCCCCATGCGGTACATTTTGACCGTGGTTTCATCTGTGGGTAGAGGAAGATCCCCTGGCTGATAATAGCGACCGAAGGCTGTACCTGGCTCTATGGTAAGGTCATAGATGGAAATGTGAGTTGGTGCTGCTGCAATTGCCCTAGCTAGAGAATCCTGCCATTGATCTAGAGACTGATGCGGCAGACCAGAAATTAAGTCCAAACTAAATTCAGGCATCTCGATTTGGTGAACTAAATCGATCGCTGCAAGAATATCACCTACCGAGTGCGATCGCCCAGCCATTTTTAAGAGGTCTTCCTGAAAGGCTTGCACACCTAAGCTGACCCGGTTTACCCCTGCCCGACGGTACCCTGCTAAATGTGCTAAATCAAAGGTGCCCGGATCAATTTCCATAGAAACTTCCACTTTGGTAGCAGTGCCAAACTGCTTTTCAAGAGCTAGGAGGATCTTTTCTACCTGTCCTATGGAAAGGAGGGAGGGAGTACCACCACCAAAAAAAATAGTTTTTAGGGGTTGATCAAAGGCAGGAGTACAGTTAATTTCTTGACACAAAAGTTCAACATATTGGGCAATAGTCCCAGATGCTTCTCCCCGCAAACGATCGCCCACTACAAATACAGGAAAATCACAATAAAAACATCGTCGTCGGCAGAAGGGAATATGTACATAAGCTGAAGTGGGAACGCCGCCAATATTAACTTCTTGACTCATTGATGAGAAATATTTAAAACTACTTAATTAATTAAATTTGCTACTAATCGACCATAGCAAATCTTTGGTTATAATATTGTTAAGAATATGATTACATGGAACAGCAACTCTGAGTCTTGACTATAATGTTTGCATAATTTATGGACTGCCTCAACCCCTGGGGTAAGTTTATATTTCTTAACCCCTTCTACCGATGGAATAGATAATACCTTACTCTATCAGGTAACAAAGTTGTAGGAAAACAAAACAACCATGCTTGATATCATTATCATCTTCTCATTTATTCTAGCAGCGGTGGGAATAGGTTACTACAGCACCGATCTTCTCCCCCCAGGAACCCTAGATAATGTCACAAATCTAGATGCCTTACGCCTAGTTGTGGCGGTCTTTGGTGTGATTATCGGTGGAGCCATTGGGTTGAGTTTCCAGACAGCATATCGTCGCCTAGAGTCACACATCCGAGAATTACCGCTGGAAGTGATCTTAACTCGTGCTATTGGTTTAGTAATTGGGCTGTTATTATCCAACCTCATGCTAGCCCCGCTATTTTTACTACCCATACCCCCGGATTTTGGCTTCATTAAGCCCCTAGTGGCAGTTGTTGGCAGTATCGTGCTTTCTGTCACTGGGATGAACCTAGCAGACACCCACGGACGAGGCCTATTGCGGTTTATCAATCCCAACACCGTAGAAGCGATGGTGGTGGAAGGAATGCTAAAACCAGCTAACACCAAAGTCTTAGATACCAGTTGCATCATCGATGGCCGAATTGAAGCCCTGCTAGAAACTGGATTTTTAGAAGGACAAATTATCGTCCCCCAGTTTATCTTGCAAGAACTGCAACAAGTGGCCGATGCCAGCAAAGACCAAAAGCGCGTGCGAGGAAGACGGGGGTTAGAAATCCTCAATCGGATTCGGGAAGCATACCCTGAACGCATCCTAATTAACCCGGCTGACTACGAGGAGATTCCCACAGTGGATGCCAAGTTAGTCCGCTTTACCCAAGAAATCAATGCCATCCTCCTCACCAATGACTACAATTTGTCTAAGGTCGCCAGCGTCCAGAAAGTGCCTGTGTTAAATGTGAATGATTTGGTAAATGCTGTTCGTCCTAGTTATTTACCTGGGGACAATCTAGACCTAAAAATTCTGAAAGAAGGCAAGGAACCTAGTCAGGGAATCGGCTACTTAGATGATGGTACAATGGTTGTAGTGGAAGAAGGCAGTAGTTATGTCGGAGGAGAATTGCGGGTAGTAGTCACCAGTGCCCTGCAGACTTCTGCCGGGAGGATGATTTTTGCTAAACCCCAAGCTTCAGCATTAGCGTGAGAGGAATATGGGATCTGAGTCACAACGCCGGGGAATTCAATTAGCTATCCCCTGCGTTTCTATCCATTTTTAACAACTAAATTTCAAGACTTCTTCTAACGGGAAATTCCGCTGGGCGTTTAATTCCTGATACCGCATTTTTTCAGCATAGAATGCCTGATAGTAGGAGTGCGCTTGCTCTGGTTCTGTGTTTGGATCTGTTTGCTGCCACAGTTCTAAAAAGTAGCGGTAACGTCGTTCTCGCATCACTAATTCCATACAAGCCATTGCTGCTTGGACGGTATAGGGAGTTCGCAGGATTTCTTTTTGGCTTTTTTCAGTTAAATGAAATAAATGGGACACAACCTCTAATTCTTCAGCGGATTCTAAATATCTATCTTCTAAGCCAGAAATTAAATTTAGTGGTTGCACCGTTAACTCTACAATCTGTTGCCATAAAAAGCGGTGATGAGAAAGGCTAAATTCTAAATTCCGTGTTTCTAGTTCCTGAACAATTACCTCTCGCTGTTCGGGACAGTGCAAATAAATCCGCAACAATAGAGCCTCTGCCTGTTCTAAAAGGCTGCGTCCTGGAGGGGAGTTTTCCTGTGGTGCTTTCTCCCTAAATTGGGGCTTGCGTAAGGGGACAACTTTATTGTGCCGTGTTGTAGGTGCAATCTGGGTTAGTAGATTCTCAATTCGCAGAGAAACCAGTCTAGCTTCCCCCAAACTGAGAATTTCGGCACAACGAGAAACGTAGTGTTCAAGGGTTGCTTTGTTGCCAATCTTTTGGAGTAGTTTGACAAATTCCTGAGTTACTTGCTGAAAATCCGTAGCCTGTCTTAAATCGCGATGACTAATAATTTGCTCGATCTGCCAATCTAGCCAGAGGGGAGCATTGACCAAAAGTTGGCGATAATCTTCTGGGGTGTGACTATGTAAGTATTCATCTGCATCCTTGCCATTGGGGAGGTTAAGAATTTTTAACTGGACTTCCCCTTGATATGCTAGGCTAGCTATCTCCCCAATGGCTCTTTCAGTAGCGTTAATTCCTGCCTTATCGGCATCAAAGTTAAGTACCAATTGCTTAGATTCAGTGTAACGTAATAGCAGCCGCACCTGATCTAAACTTAGCGCCGTCCCCTGGGAAGCCACAACATGATTGATTCCCGCTGCATGGAGGGAGATGGCATCAAAATAGCCCTCGACCACCACCGCTTGATCGAGTTGAGAAATTCCCCCCTTAGCTTGATCTAGGGCAAATAAGGTCTTACCTTTACTGAAGAGTTCCGTTTCTGGTGAATTTAAGTACTTAGGTTGCTCATCAGTCAAAGTCCTACCACCGAAAGCAATCACCCGTCCTTGGATATCACGGATAGGAATCATCAAGCGATCGCGAAACACATCGTAATAACTGTTACCTTCCTTCCGAGGTTTGATTAAACCCGCTTTTTCCACCACTTGGGAGGGAAAGTGTTTATCTTCTACCAGATAGCGGTAAAGGGTTTCCCAACCTGGGGGAGCATAACCTAAGCCAAACTGTCCAATGGTCTCCTCCCGGAGTTGACGATTAACCTGCAAATACTGAATGGCCTTTTGTCCTGCCGCTTGTCTGAGGGTATGTTGATAAAAATGTGCCGTTGCTGCCAGGACCTCATACAATTGATCCCGCAAAGACAACTGCCGCTGTAACTCTTGCCGTTGTTCAGGTTCCAGGGTTTTTACAGGGACTTGGTAACGCCGCGCTAAATCTAGGACAACTTCTGTAAACGGCCGCTTCCCCAATTCCATCAAAAACTTAAAAGTACCACCTCCAGCTAGACAACCAAAACAGAAGTACATCTGCTTAGTTGGACTGACACTAAAACTGGGGCTTTTCTCATCATGGAAAGGACACAACCCAACAAAATCCTTTCCCTGTTTCCGTAGCACAACATAATCTGAGACCACATCAACAATATCAGCCCGATGTTTAACTTCTTCAATTGTGTCTGGATGTAAGGGAGGGATGTACATGGTTTTTGGATGAGGGGAGTCTTGATTTTCGATTAGGGGATTCCCCACTCATGGTTATTATATTCTTGTTCCCAAACCTAGAATTACGGGTAAAATTGCTGACACTGGCTCTTAACAACAGGAAATCGGAAGATGGGACGTATTTTTATTTCGGCTGCTCACGGAGGCACAGCAACAAAAGGCATAGATCCAGGAGCAATTGCTGGTGGAACAACGGAAGCGAAGGAAATGATTCTGTTGCGGGATTTAATTGTGGCAGAACTCAGGGCACGTAATTTTGAAGTCTTGGCTGTTCCTGATGACCTTAGTGCTGCCCAAGCTATCACCTGGATTAATTCCCGTGCCCACACAACTGATGTGGCAGTAGACATCCATACAGATGCAGCTAGTAGTCCCTCGGTACGGGGAGCCAGTGTCTATTATATTGCCAACAACGACCAGCGCAAGGGTAATGGTGAACTTTTACTGATGGGACTACTGCGCCGTGTCCCCCAATTATCGAATCGGGGAGTAAAACCAGATACAGATAGCGGGTTGGGGCATCTAATTTTTTGTCGTCAGACAGCGATCGCCGCTTTAGTATTAGAAGTGGGTTTTCTCACTAGCCCAGAGGATCGGTCACTACTGCAAAATCGGCGACGGGATTTTGCCTTGGGAATTGCCGATGGATTAGCCGCTTGGAGTCGAGCCATTGACCCTGGTGCTGGCACTGCCCCTGAACCAAATTATGTCGAAATTAATATCAACATCAATGGGCAAAATTATCCAGAAAAAGGCGTACTGATTCATGGCAACGCCTACATCCCCATTGATTTAGTTGACCGTCTAGGGATTGACCTATCAAAAGCCCCTAATGTACGTCGGCTTACCTATCGGCGAGTGGTTTATGTCAAAGCTATTGAATTGCGGACTTTTCATGTTGCTGTTTCCTGGGATGGGGCAACTCGCACGGTGACATTACGCTCAATTTTAGTAATTCATCATGGTCAAATTGATAAGATTGTCGCCAATGGCAACGCATCAGAAGTGCAGTTGCAACTGTTTTTAAGGAACAATAATCAAAGTGCCCTCAAAGAGTTTCCTGACATACCCAAACTCTATCGGGAAGAAGCAGCTGTAGAGGGGATAAACTACGATGTTGCCTTTTGCCAAATGTGTGTAGAAACTGGCTTTTTACATTTTGGCAGCGATATTAAGCCTCAGCAAAATAATTTTGCTGGCTTAGGAACTATTGGTGGTACAGAGCCAGCATCCTTTAGCAGTGCCCGAATAGGTGTCAGAGCGCATATCCAGCACTTAAAAGCTTACGCTAGCTTAGAACCTCTGGTGCAGGAAGAAGTAGACCCCCGATTTCGCTTTGTTACCAGGGGAGTTGCTCCTACAGTTGAGCAGCTATCAGGACGCTGGTCGGCTGATTCAGATTATGGAGCCAAGATTCTGGCAATGGTGAAACGGTTGTATGAGTCAGCAGGGCTTCTGTAGGTCTGTTTGAAAGGTAAAAAACTCTTTCCGTCCTAGCATACGGTATACACCCATTTTCGGAACTGGGGTTAATCAACTCCTGGTTTGCTCTTTTTTTCGGAGTTTTTAAAATTGCCAAAAAATCCGTGAAATTTAGGTCTGGTAATGATTCTCGCGATTTACCTGATTGATCCTGAAACTATCACCCCACTCTTAAAACTCTATTTTCATGTGCCCACTGGAAGCGATCGCTCCACCATTACATAAAGTGTTCATGGCAGTGCAATTTTAAGTACTTGAGCAGAATTAATTACACAAACTCTGGGCTGGAATCCTTTATCCAGTCTAGATAAGACTAGATATTAGTTTGTAAATATTTCTGTTTGGTTACTTACTATAGTCGAAAACCCTGATTAAATCCTTCGGCTTTTTGTAACTCGATTTAAAATCGGCGAACCGGGAGTAATCAGTTTTGGATTTTAGATTAGGGAAGAACAGGGAGTCGGGGGACAGAAGAGATATGGTTCGTAGAACGTACTTTGTTGGTTGATGGGTTGTGGGCCATTGGTCATTAAAACTTTTCAACGACCCAAATGATTTTAATGACCGAGTGATATTGGGATTTAAGGGAACGTGGAGCCACACAGAACTACATGGTATGCGTCTACGCTTACAAGGTGCCAAACTCAACAAAGCCAAAAAAGGAGAACTGCGTTGTTCTCCGCCTACTGGTTACGTATATGACCCAGAAGGACAATTAGTGTTCGACCCAGATGAGGGTGTCGTCGCGGCGATTAAACTAGCGTTTGAACAGTTTTGCGCTCTGGGAACAGCGTTTGGGGTAATGCGCTACCTCTGTGTGAACAAAGTACCTTTCCGAAGAAGACGTTGGCGACCGGGGAATATTGGCACACTTCATTGGGGACCAGCCAACCTGAGCCGGATAACTGCTCTTCTACGTAATCACACTTATACAGGAATATAGTTTGGTTTTTTTGCGCCGACCTACTTAGATGAAATAGTGGTGCACCACCCACATGGTCGTCGGCGATCGCATGATTCTTCGGAGCAGAAGCACCCAGAGATTGATAACCCGCAACTTGAGTTACCGCACACATATTTGTGCAAAATAATCTGTGATTTTAAATACAAAATTAGATGCGCTTACCCTGGGGCAGAACTTCTGCCGCCTTGCACTAGTACACATCGGCGTAAGTTTAGATAGGGTTGTATAGTCGGTGAGGTTGATGTAAGCATTCCAGCCCAATTCTGTTCAATTACTTATTCTTAGGCTTCCTTTTAGATGGTGGTTTTGCCTGTGTCCAACACCTTAGCGGGTGACAAAGCGATCACTGAGTAGGGGTTGCAGTTCAACGCGGATTAACCCTTTTTGAATCTAATTGTGTCTAATTACTGAACAGAACTGCTCATTTTGCTCCATGTAACACTGTCCAGATTTGATAGCCGATGACGAATAACATCAGCACCAAGTACAGACGCAACACCCACAAAAGGAGAATTGTTAAAGGACTTAGCCTACGCCGTCCAATATGCTGCATACGTTTAGCTGTAGTCAGTTGCCCTGGTTTGAGTACGTCATACACCCAGGTTACTGGTTCTTTGTTCATTTCGTTTCTCTCCTATGATTAAAGGATGTGGGGGAAAACAGTCACCAGCGCCCATAAGATCCCTACGAGGCAGAGAAAGACGGTAATGGTAATGGCTAGGATATTGCTAAGATGCCCGTTCACATGCACCCCCATGAGCTCATGATCGTTAACTAACAGGATCAGGAACACCAGTGCAGGTGGCATGGCCAATACTGCGATGACATTGACGATGAGCACGATGAAGGTCAAAGGCGCGTTTGGAATCATAACTAGGAAAGCTGAAATACCTGCCGACATCAGGAGTGCAGCGTAAAATAGCCAGCCATCGCGCAAGGAGCGGTTCAAACTGTTTGGTCGCCCCGTCACCTCACACAAGGCGTAGGCCGAAGATGAGGAAATCGTGATTGCTGCTACTAATCCTGCCTCGAATATCCCTAGAGCGAAAAGGGTTGCGCCGACGTTGCCAAGATAGGGTCGAAGAGCCTGGGCAAACTCAGCACCTTGAAAGCTCGAGGCATCGATGTGATGAACATAAAGTGGCGCTGCCGCAATGACCGTGGCGATCCCTGCCGTTGCTGCAAGCAATGCACCCAAAGCTGTATCGATGCGCCCTTGACGAATATCATCTATGGTCAAACCCTTGTCAACCACTGCACTCTGCTGGAAGAAGATCATCCAAGGCGTGACTGTGGCACCGATATTTGCGGCTAAAACGATGATAGTTTGCTGCGTCCACCCTCCAGGAAGGGGTCCCCAAGTTAAGAATGCACCCACTACCTGGCTATCCACCGGATGAGCGAGGATCGCAACAGGGACAAAAATTAAGTTAAAGAGGGACAGACTGAGGGTTATACGTTCCCAGGTCCAGTATCGGCGCGTGATTACCACCGCAAAAATCACCATAAATCCCCCCAGTACGGATAGTAATGGCGGGATGCCAAAAAAGCCTAATCCAGCCCGGATACCGATAAATTCAGTCACCAGTGTCATGAGATTGGTCAGGAACAAATCAAACATGGAGAAAAATCCCCAGAAGGAACCGAACCGTGCATAGATCAACTCTGAGTGACCACGATGCGTTACCGCTGCCAGTCGAACCGTCATCTCTTGAATCACAAATGCCATCGCAAAGGTGAGCAAGATGAAGGGTAGGAAGAAACCAATACCATACTGTGCACCCGTAGTAGCGTAGGAGATCATACTGGGAGCATCGTTTTCCCCCAGCATGACTAGGATGCCTGGACCGATAAGTAACCAAAGCAGCTGCCAAGACAGACCACGGCCTTGGCGTGCCCTTAAAAGGTGAACCTGCCGACGATCAAGGGCACGCTTGACATCCTCTGTGGTGATGTCGTGTATATGTTTCATAAGGAAACTCGGTAAGTGGGAAACTCAGTGGCTTTAGCCCTGAGAGGGAAACGACGCAGCGACTTTAGTCAGTAAACCAAAAAGTTTTTTATAAGCCTTGCCACGCAAACATTTCAGCGAAATACAGGTAGATAACAAAACAACCTATTGGTGAGCATTTCAGGAGTCGCTTCGCCAACGGCTATGGTGGGTGCTTTTAAACCAATGGTGAGTACTCCTGGTTCACGAAGGCTGAAACCCTTATTTTTAGGTTCATTTTCCAAAGTTTGTGGTTTACTGTTAGTCACAGTGAATCTTTTTCATTTACCATTACCGCCTTGGGGTTGTTCGGTTTGGTGTACTAATGCAATTGCACTTTCAATGGGACAGTTACCATTCCAAATTAAACAACCCTGTACGCATAATGGTTTCGCTCTGTGGAGCCTCCCTTTCGGGGTAATGTGAGCTATGTGCAAAGCACACGCTTCGCGAATGACCGTTTATCAGAGCTGGTTGGGACCAGCAGCAGTGTCTCCGGGACCTTAAGACTGTTTAACCACTAGCGACAGAGCCGGGGATAGCTTGGCATCCCAGGGTGTCGTGACTCAAATAACGTTTACCTATTGCTAGGTGGTCTGGTCAACACAGCTTGCTTGATTTCTCTTACAGAGCTTCAGCCCTGAAAGGGCTGGGTTGCTGACTTTTCTGGATTCTCAGATCAAGCAGTTTAATATTCTCACAATTTTCTCATATTTTTATCATAATCTCTGACTCTCATCTAGTTTGTCAATGGCACAAGATGTCAGATTCTTGGGCATGAACGTGAGTTTAACGGCACCTATAAGACTACTAGAGAGCCATTGGAGCACTTAGTTAGATAGGTTGATAATTATGATTAAACTAGAACTGCTGGTGCTTGGTTTCAGATGGGGTAAAATCACCCCATAATTCAGCAATGCCCCAAAACCCTGGCATGATGAGTTTTTCTCGGTATAATCTGTTAAGTACCTGTGCAAAATTAATTTCCTATTTGAAAAATCTGTATCCTTGGCTGGACAAGGAACAGAGCCAAATAGGATGTGTAAATAATTTTGTTTAACTACTTAGTTTAGCTGTTGAATCTCTATGAAATAGAAATCATTTATACTCATGACTGAAAACGCTCTACTTATGGGCTTTCAAGCTCCTCACTACTCACATCTTGCACTAAGAAAATTTGATGTAATTTAATCACACAGTATGAATCACAAACCCTTGATTTAGGGAGAAAGATCTATAAAAATATTGGCATCCCAGGGTGTCGTGACTCAAATAACGTTTACCTATTACTAGGTGGTCTGGTCAGCACAGCTTGCTTGATTTCTCTTACAGAGCTTCAGCTCTTTCAGGGCTGGGTTGCTGACAAGCTTGGAGGAAGTTTACATATGGCTTACCCTCTTATTATTACTCAGGAGCTAAATTCAACCCAAGGCGAACCCCGAAGCAGAAATCTGAGGAGGCAGGACGTTTGTCCAGAGACAAGAAACTGGGGAGATATGGGAGCATCCCATCTTCACCTGGGGTAGAATGTAAAAAATGGTAATCTCTGTAATTCAGTATCTTGCACCCCAAAATGTCCACCGCCCGTCATCATGTTGAATGGTTATCCCAAGTGGAAGCAGCAGATCCCTTCCTCAGTCTACCCGTACTACTAAGAGCCTTCCCCAATGGGTTGGATGCTCATGACCGGAACATACCCAGGTGCTCGGATTAGCCCATCAGGAATGGGAAGAACACCGACATGATGCAGCCATATATCGGGCTTGGGTAAATTTTGTTTTACAGCAGACCTTAGAACTACCAGAGGAAGTATTATTCACAGGGCAAGCTGTCCTCACAACCCTGTGCGCTAAGCCATAATTTCTACCCCACCAAACAAGGTATCCGCTTCACTATTTGCAAAGATGTACATCCAAGAAAGGCAGGAGGCAGATTTTAGATTGAGGAAGATAGGGGAGCCAGTGGTGGTGGATAAGTACCTGTGCAAAATTAATTTCCTATTTGAAAAATCTGTATCCTTGGCTGGACAAGGAACAGAGCCAAATAGGATGTGTAAATAATTTTGTTTAACTACTTATTGCTGATTTCTAACTTTTTCAGCAGACCCTACTTAGGCCTGAAAATGTCAAAATTAATCTGTCTATTATAGGAGAATCGCCCTTGAACCAAGCAACACTACACCAGTTGAAGGTATTCGAAGCAGCAGCACGGCATGGGAGCTTTACTCGTGCTGCTGAGGAGTTATTTCTCACCCAACCCACTGTATCGATGCAGATCAAACAACTGACTAAATCAGTGGGGTTGCCCTTATTTGAACAAGTGGGAAAACGTCTGTATCTGACACAAGCAGGACAAGAATTATTTGTCACTTGCCGCCAAATTTTCAATACCATAGCCCTGTTTGAGATGAAAGTGGCTGACTTGAAGGGGCTAAAAGAGGGTCAGTTACGCTTGGCAGTGATCACAACGGCGAAGTATATAATCCCCCGCTTACTAGGGAAGTTTTGTCAGCTTTACCCAGGAATTGACATTTCCCTCAAAGTAACTAACCACGAAGGGATTATGGAGAGGATGGTGAGTAACTTAGATGACTTATATATTATGAGTCAAGTTCCAGATAATATTGATGTCAACTTTGAGCCGTTTTTAGAAAATCCCCTCGTAGTTCTCGCACCCCTTGGTCATCCACTCGCTGGAGAGAAAAATATTCCTATAGAACGCCTAGCTGATGAACCTTTTATCATGCGGGAACCTGGTTCAGGTACACGTCGCTCAGTTCAAGAGCTATTTGAGGAACATGGGGTACAGGTGAAAGTAAAACTGGAACTAGGGAGTAACGAGGCCATTAAGCAGGCGATCGCCGGGGGTTTAGGGATTTCGGTTTTATCTCGTCATACCTTATTGACAGATGCATCAGAATTCAGCATTCTCGACATAGAACACTTTCCCATTAAGCGAACTTGGTACATAGTTTATCCAGCTGGCAAACAATTATCGATTGTGGCCCGTACTTACTATGAGTATCTCCTAGGAGCCGCAAAAAAGATTATCGAAACCAAGAATAGTTGAAACTTTTTCACCCTTGAAACTTTGTCTGATAAACCTTAACCAAGCGGTCAATACCTTTGAACCGATAACCTCCCATTTCCTGAAAAAGTGAAGTTTTAGAAAGCATTGTATGGGTGACTTCAGTAATTACACATTCACCAGGGGGACAGATTGCCTCCATTCTTGCCGCTAGATTAATCGCACCACCCAAGGCTGTATACTCAACCCGTTGGGAACTACCAACATCACCAACCACCGCTTTACCACTGTTAACGGCAATGCGTAACTGTAAAGGTTCCTGCCAAAACTGCTTTTTATTCAGGCGTTGGAGACGAGTGAGCATTCCCATTCCCGCAGCAACAGCGCGATCTGCATGATCGCTTTGAGGCTCAGGAGCGCCAAAGAATGCCATAATACAGTCCCCAATATACTTATCTAAAGTTCCACCACAAGCAAACACTTCTTGTAGCATCTCTTCAAATAGATTATTCAATAGTTGCGCGATCGCAGTTGGTGTTAACCGTTCTGAAATTGCTGTAAAGCCCACTAAGTCTGCAAATAAGATACTGATTTCCGTTTCTATGGGAGCTAAACGACCACCTGGCAGGGCCACTTCCGATATTAACTGTTGGACAACAGCAGGGGAGTGATAGCGTTCTAGACGATGGCGAATTACCTCTTCTGTTTGGAGTTTGCCTGCCAGTATCCAACGCTGAACGCTAGAAGCCACAAGATTTGCCAAGGACGAGAAAAAGCTCAGTTCTTCCTCACCCTCATTTGTCGAATGGTAGGAAGAAAAATTCGCATCGGCGTAGAGAACACCCACAACCTTGTGCTCATCCCAAAGGGGTACTGCCATAGCACTACGAATACCGTTGAGCAAAATACTATGTTCTTTGGCAAATCGTTCATCCTGTTGAGTATCAGCAATTTGAATAACTATTTTTTCCTCAAATACCCTTTGACAAATAGTATGACTAATCCAACTCCCATCGGTTGGCAAATTTTGGCTTTGGAAAGCAGTTCTAGTTGCAGCATTTATTAACTCTAACTTCCCAGAACCATCCACATTAATTAATAGTGCCAATCGGTCTACACTACTGAGGTAACGAAAAACAACTCTTTGTACCTGGAAGAAAATCTCTTCTATGGATGCTGCGGCACTGAGGTTTTTAGCTATATCCACCAGGTCCTTGAGTCGAGAAATGGTTCTATCCTTATTCAGGTTCTCATCACTATGGGGAGAAGGCTCTATCCATTGCTGTTGCAACTGTTCGACGCTGAGGAAGATAGCTGTTTGCTGGCCATTTTCCCCGGATGTTACGTACTTAGTACAGCTTTGCTGATGAGGATTTGTCAGCATTACTAACAAGCTGAAATTACCCAAACAAACAAGATCCCCATCATGTAACTCTTGGGGACGAGAGAGCCGACGATCATTTACCTGTGTCCCGTTTTTACTGCCTAAGTCTTCAATCATCCATATTCCATCAGTGGTCTTGACTATTTGGGCATGGTTACGGGAAACTCCCCCTATAGGTAAGTATAAGTCACATTGTGGTAAGCGACCAATAGTGAATCGCTCTTGAGTCACTGGGACCGTTGTTTCTGTATCTCCCTGTTTTAGGCGTAAAGTAAGTTCGCTCATGAGTTTGATCAGGAATTCAAAACCTAAAATATATACTAAAAACGGCTGATTTCTGGACTTTTGCCTAGGCAAAAAAACTTTGCCTGTAACCTCAAGCGCGATTTTAAAAGTAAAGCGCCAAACCGTGCAGAGTATAGAATGCTCTTGGGCAGGGGGATACCTCATCTGGAGGGTGTCAATATTCAGGTAACTCTAAAGGAATAGCACCTAACAACCCCTTCCGAAAATCTGTGATTAGTTGTCTAGCAGCCCGTTCTACGTCTCCTTGATAGCGGTGCCCTGCTAAGTTGTGTAAGTACTCATCACCAGTATAAGGCGTGGGATCTAGTCCGTAGCGAGATTGTAACGGTTGCTGGGGGAGTAAATCTACAGCAGTGGATTGAAATTCTTGGATAATATCTACTAAAGCAGCAGCTACTAACTGGTTGTCGTAGGCTGCTTCACCAATATCATCACAAATAGCTAATTTTAGGGCAGCCCCTTGGTCCTCTAATTTAACAGGGATGACTCCAGGTGCATCTAACAATTCCAGATGTTCAGCAATTCGCACCCAACGGAGTTGACGAGTAACCCCAGGACGGGCAGCACTTTCTACTACCCGTTTTCCCAACAGACGGTTAATTAGGGCTGATTTGCCAACATTAGGAAAACCAATTACCACAGCTCGCACCGGACGGGGTAACATTCCCCGGTTATGTCTTCTTTGATTGAGTTCCACCCCCGCGGCTTGAGCAGCTTTTGCTATTGCTACCACACCCTGCCCCTGTTGAGCGTTGGTAAAGTAAGGCACTTCTCCCTGCTCTCTAAACCAGTTTAGCCAGAGCGATCGCACTTGGGGCAAAATCATATCTACCCGATTGATGACTAATATCCGTGTCTTATCCCCCACCCATTCATTGATTTGTGGGTGGTTTGTCGCTAAGGGAATACGAGCATCTCGGACTTCCAGTACCACATCTACCCGGTGCAGCTGTTCTTTAAGGTTCTTTTCCGCTTTGGCAATGTGACCTGGATACCATTGAATCAGATTTAATTTATAGTTTTGAGTGATGGACATTTGAGGATTTTGGATTTTGGATTTTAGATTTCATATTTTAGACTAGGGGAGAATAAATAAATCTCTCCCCCCTGCTCCCTCCCCTACAATTTAAAATCCCTATTACCCTGATATAAAATCAGACGATTACCATCAGGGTCGTAGGCATAAATTTCTCTGCCGTGGGAATCTAGAGAAATGGTTCCTGTTGGGGGATAACCTAGAGAAGAGAGGTGGTTAATAGCAGTTTCTAAGTTTGTTACTTCCAAACATAAACTCATCTGCCCGGCGCTAGTTTTTTCAAATTCTAGCTTATGGTTTTTCTTAACTTTAAAAATGCCTAGTTGTAGGCGATAAATCTGAAATTCAGCATAGGCATTGGGGATTAAATTTATGGGGGACTGTTCCAATAAGTTAGTATAGAAACTTACAAGATTTTGAAAATCAACCGTGGCAATGGTGACGAATAAGTTAGTATACTGCATAATTTTAATCTGTGCTAATTCGCTCCATGCCTGTGTAAATATTAAATCTTTCTCCACGGAGAAAGCCAATTAAGGTAATACCGAATTCTTGGGCCACAGACACTGCCAAGCTGCTGGGGGCAGAAACAGAACAGACAATGGGAACTCCGACAGCAGCAGATTTTTGCAAAATTTCAAAGCTGGCACGGCCGCTTACCATGAGGATGTGGTTACTAAAAGGCAACTCATCACTCAGTAGGGCCACACCAATTAATTTATCTAAGGCATTGTGTCGCCCAATATCTTCTTTTAAGCTTATCAGCTGTCCTTGAGAGGTAAAAATTGCTGCGGCGTGTAAACCACCGGTAGCTGTGAAGATGCCTTGAGCAGACCGCAGCTGATCTGGTAGGGTGTATATAGTTTGGGATGATACCTTAAGTAGGGGAGGAATTACTGTATACCCCCTTAACCGCAGAGCTTCTAGGCTCGCTTTACCGCAGACACCACAGGCACTAGATGTATAAAAGTGCCGTTCTAAGGGTTGTAAATCAGGGTTTAAGTCGGCGCGCAGTTCAATGTTAACTATATTGTAGCGTTGCTCCCCATCTATTGATTGATCTACACAGTAGCTAATGAGTTGAATATCCTCCTTAGAGGTAATGACTCCTTCACTGTAGAGGAAACCCGCAGCTAATTCAAAATCTGCTCCCGGAGTTCGCATGGTGACGGCTACGGTACGATTTGGGGAAACAAAACGAATTTCTAAAGGTTCTTCCGTAGTGAGATAGTCTAGACGGGGGTGGATGCGATTTTGATCTACTACCCAGACAGTAGCTTTAGTTTTGCTGCTAGTTAGTGTACTCATATAGCAATCCTATGTGATTTTTGCCTAAAGTCTGTACATTGCCACCGCCTTTCTTGCTTGCTGTTCCCTATTACATAAATACTTTCACTCCCATCAACCCGGATTCTTCTAGAGAATTTTCCTACCAGTTAATATCTCCCTGACTTCTAACATTGCAGAATAGGTAGGAAGAATGTGTAAAGTTTCATTTTCTGGTGTGTGTTCTAGGGCAGTGGCGATGGCCTGGCGTAAATCTGCTTCTACGATCAAGTTTAAGTTACTCTGGGTTGACTTCTGACTATATTGCATACGCAGGGCCATATCATAGACCCGATCGCCACTAACTACAATAGTTCCACCCCGTTCCACTAATTTCTCCGTATCCACATCCCAAATCCAAGATACATCAGTTCCATCGGGGGTGCGATCGTTCAAGACCACAAGGGTAGTTTTATCTGCACTTTGAGTTACCACCCGCATGGTTTCATTTGTCCCCACGGGATTTTTTGATAACAGAATCAGTACTCGTTTCCCATTGATTGTTAACTCTTCTGCTCGACCAAAGGCAGCTTGGAAGTTCCTAATTGTCTCCCTAATGATCTCTTCATCAACCCCTAACTCCTTTGCTGCGGTGGCTGCGGCTAGGGTGTTGTATTTGTTATACAACCCCACTAGAATTTGTGGCCATTCACGACTTTCTAGCACTGGTTGACCTTTAGCAAAACCACAATTAGGGCAAGTAAAGTCCCCCAAATGCGAGAGGTACACTCCTTCATATGCTAGGGCATGTCCACATCTAGGACAGTAAATGGAATCAACGGCATGGGGAATAGCATCTAGATACTGTTCTGGTTCATTCAAGCCAAAGAATAATACCCGCTGGGGTAGCTGCTGTCCTAAATAGGATAAAGTTGGGTCGTCAGCATTGGGAATAACTACGGTTTCTGGTGGAAGTTGAGCAATCACCTGAGTCCAACGTTTGCTAATTGTATCCACCTCCCCATACCTGTCAAGTTGGTCACGGAACAAGTTTAAACAGAGGATTACTGTGGGTTGAAGGGTGGTCAATACCTTGGGGACGATATTCTCATCTACTTCCAAAATGGCATAGTCAACTTCCAGCTTTCCCAGGAAATTGCTGCTTTCCATTAAGGCCGTCATCAAACCATTTTCTAGGTTTGCACCGGTGGAATTGTGAGCAATGCGATTACCTTGGCGTTCCAATATTGTACATAACAATAGGGATGTGGTAGTTTTACCATTAGTGCCAGCAATCAGGACTACCCCTTTTTTCACCTGCTGACTCAATAATCCTAACAGTTGGGGTTCGATGCGCCGCGCAATGGACCCTGGCAATACACTAGCCGCACCCAGACGCAGCGATCTGACTACCAAAGTAATGCTTTTAGCGACTGACACTGCAAGACCCAGTCGCAGTCTATGTATTAGTTTTATTTTCTTGCCCACAGTGCTTCTATCTGCCAATTTTGATCTTGTAAAAGCCATTAAAAATTAAGTTGGTTATTTCCTTTAGAGGCGTTATGTTGGGGGATGCCGCATAAACGCCAATTATATTATGCCTAAGAAAATCTCCTGGGGACGGTTAGTATTTAGATATCTGGTCCTGTTTACTTGCTTGTTGGTTATCAATACGCAATCAATATAGGCAGGGATGAAAGATATAATGGCAGCATCTTCGTAGTTTATGCAGGTAACGGTTCCCTAGTCCCGGTGAAAGAAACCTTGGCTCAGTCTTTAGCTACCCATCGACCCGTAGTGCTGGCTTTTTATGTGGATGATAGTAGTTATTGTCAGCAATATGCGATCGTGATTTCGCGAGTGCAGGAATACTATGGCCGTGTTGCGGAGGTTATACCTAAGAAAATTTAACCAATCAGGCGAGGTGGTCTTGAACCAGACAGGTCAGGTCCCCTTTGAAAAGATTGACCACAGCTTGCGTCTGGTGTTTAATTTATTACTCCGCACTGAATCACCGGAGTTAAAGCGCTGTGCATTTGATGAGTTTAGCAGCGAGTTGAGTAATTGGGTTAGGGAGAGCTTTCCCTTGGTTCATATTTATCCCCAGTTAGGAAAACAACTGGGGTAGTTTCTACTACCTAGTTTTTCGGTTCGTGTCAATTATTGGCGAAGCATCCTTTTTTGTCCACCATACTCTTACTTCCATCCTCCACCTTACCTGGCATATAAGTATTATTATCTATAAATAACAGGAGGTAATGCTAAATAATTGTAGTACTAATTCGATCTTATACGGATTTCGATTTACGCAATCATAAGTACTCTAGTGTATTATTTAAATAACTTATATAAGTGGATAGAGTTGATTGTAAATCTTATGGTTAGGGGGGTAATTGGCGATCGCCATGTCATTATAATGACGTACTATATTGTAATTGTTCGATATATCAAGCTTAAGGTAGATGACAAACAATAAGAATCCTAAATCAAATACAAGAGAAATAATTAGACTTGTTGTGACATTAGTATTAAGTCTTTTAGCTCTTGGCGTATTAGCTGTTGGTGTAGCTTATACTTTTCATAAGTATATAAGTATAAACAAAGATCCAGACCTTAATACACAGCAAAAGTTGCAAACAGATACTTTAATTATTGGTATTTTAGGTGATCCCAGTAAATATGATGAACTAGTCGATTACTTACGTTCTCAATTCAGCAATAAGGTTCAGATATCCATTAGTGGTAATAAATCAATTTCTTACGAAGATGCTAGAAAAAGCATTATAAGTAAAGAATGGGATATTGCTTTTACCTACTCACCTATGCTGTCTGTGGCTGCTAAAAATAACAATTACCATTTTGTAGCCCGAATGTTTCCTGATTATACTCCATATTACCAATCTGCTTTATTTACAAAAGCTACCAGTGCTATTCAGTCTCTTGATGATTTAAAGTCTACTGATACTATTGCCCTGGGAAATTTCAATTCAGCATCTAGCTTCTATGTACCTGTTTATGACTTATATGGTAAAAGCCTAAGAGTAGATATGGGACATCGAGGACCAGAGATTAAGAACTTAGTTAAAACTGGAAAAGATGATATGGGTGCTGCTGCCTATGATGAGGTTGCAAATGATCAAGATTTAAGAATCATCCACTTAAGCAAGCAAATTCCTGGTTCTAGTGTTTATTTATCACCTAAACTTTCTGAATCTGACCGTCAAAAAATTACAAAAGTTCTACTAAATGCACCGAAAGATATTAAAAGGCAAGCTAATTATGGTGGTGGTGAGGAATTTGATTATTCACAGTTAAGAAAAATTTCTAGTAGAACTGAAGAAATCTTAAAATGTGCAAATTTTCACGAAAATCCAGTTGATTTTTACTGTAGCTCCCCGGCTTCAGAACCAACCAATTTTGATAATAGTTTAGAAATATCAGGGAAAATTAATGGCTGGACTCGCCAAAATGACGAACAAAATCAAGAAATTGACACTTTCTCTTTGTCTGTTAAAGGTGGTAAAATTTACCAAGTAATTATTCCTAGGAAAATTCTTGATCACGTGCCTGATGCTTCTAATCCAATTGCCGTACAAGGCAAGGAAGTCAAAATCATAGGTGTCAACCCTCAAAAAACACAAGGAGGAACATTTGAGTTGAAAATTACAGAGCCTACTCAATTAACTGTACTGTAAAAGAAACGATACCACCTAATTAGTGATTAAGGGACTACCAAAAAATCAGGCTCTCCCGGTTATATGGTTATAAGGTAATCTTATCAATAAGGCTAGGTTCTTGGAATTATAGGGATCTCAGGTTGGCGTTGGCGTAGCCGCCGTCTCGGCATCGCTCAAATACCTGCCTTAAATGAATTTATTGAGTTTGAAGCCTGAAAAGCTTGCCGTAAAACTCTTTCAATAACTCATAATATAAACTTATCACCACTACACCGGGAGAGCCTAAAATCACCAAAAATAATAATCATATATGTATTTCAAAGCTCTCCTCTAATGGTTTTTGGAGAATTATTTTTTGGCAAATCCCTTAAGCTGCTTGTTGGTCAAATATACCTGTAAGTCTTTGTAAAATTTGTTGATAGGTTAACCCATGCCAGCTAATGAACGTGGTCACTACCTGATTCCACCCCTGGGGTAGAACCTTTCAAGGGTAGGGATTTAAATAAGGACCCGCTTATTCAATTTCTAGACTTTTTCCGCAAGCCCTATATATAGATGGAAGCTTTACCTGATAATTGGACAGATATTCAACCTGATGCTGTATATTTTTCTACCAATGGTCTGCTAGTTTCATTTGCAAGTGAACAAATAAAGCTGGGATTAAAATATGATCAGAAAGGAAAACATTTAAAAGCCATTGAAAAAGGGCAAGTCTCCCCTCGCGGTAATGTTGGGTTGGTGGCTTCCCAAGAATCAGGTTACGATTTGAAATCTAAAGTCTTAGGTAAAGGTGGCGATCGCCGATTTCATGCAAAATTCATTGATGGTATATTACACTTCCCCGGTTTGGTAACAGAACACTAAACTCACATAACTATGACAAGACTCGAATTAAAA
>Ga0209208_10001117_pt1 | contig 37346 bp, 31 predicted proteins | sample S1TSphfallax_3_FD_187694 | JGI IMG/M metagenome (GOLD analysis project Ga0209208, IMG submission 187694) | Host-associated microbial communities from peat moss isolated from Minnesota, USA - S1T2_Fd - Sphagnum fallax MG (SPAdes) (version 2) | ecosystem: Host-associated > Plants > Peat moss >...
TTTTTTTTTTTTTAAATTTCTTTCAATTTTGTAATGTAGCAAATAATCCACAAGAACATTTAGCGAAGTTTGGCTATATACCAAAAGTAGAAAAATATAAGAATCCTTTTATATTTTGGCTACTTGATGCAACTTGACATTGAAATCTGACAATTATTTATTTATTTATTTTTCAAAATTAGGATCATTTCTCTCCCAAAAATAATTAAATAAAAATCCTTTGTATGTGACACAATTGTATATTTCTTCAGGTGGGCAAAAAAGCAAAAAAAATCCCCCCTACCCCCCCTCCTCTTCTCCCAACAACAATGGGGAGTGGAAAGCATAATTTTCAGGGTCGAAATTTGGCGAAAATTTGGCAGTAAAAAGGACAAATAAATTTGGGAGTTAAAATTCCTGTCTTATAACTGTTCCATTTAACATTCCATTCCAGCAATAAAATGACAAATTTCCTTTAATTCCCGGAGTTTGCACTCATTGGCTTTCTGCAGAACAAGTCGGCAAATTTGACAGAACTGCTTTCAATTCCCAACTTGGGACGTTTTTGTCGTGGAATCGTCTTTAACTGTCTGTCTCCAACCCCCTGTTGATTTTTATTTTCTTTTAGTATTTCTTTGTGTGTAGCCAAAGTGGCGATCATCCCCAGCACTAACATTTAGCCACCAAATCTCACTACAAGCCAGAAATAAAAGTATTAATCATTATTAATCATCCTTCTATATTTCTGGCTACACAAATGAGTATTGAAATATATGCATATGGCGATTTTTTACTTTTCCTTTCCTTACTTTTGGCGACTGAAAACCTCCAAAATCACTTCTTTATCGAATTTTAAACTGGTTTCCAGCCCTGTGTTTTTTTTTTAATAGCATTTTTGGTTTGTAGCCCAAAGTGGCGATTATCCGCAGAAAGATTTAGGTAGCCACCAAATTTCACTATAAACCAGAAATAAAGTATAAATCATTAATCATCCTTCTATATTTTTGGCTATACAATGAAAAACCAAATATAAGAATATTTCGATTCTTATTTTTCTTTTTCCTCTATTTTTGGCGACTGAAAACCTCCAAAAACCAGTTCTTTTTCGAATATTTGACTTGAAAATTATATTTTTGGCGAAATCTGGTCACAGAGTTTAAAAATGGCTACAGAGTCTTTTGTCCAGCCTTTTTGTCGCCACTGCTGCTGCGGCTGCTGCTGCTTCTCCTGCTGCTGCTGCTGCGAGCTCCTGAGCTCCTCCCCCTCCGCCTCCTCCTCCTCCTCGCTGCTGAGCCTCCCAGTGTCGCTGAAGTTTGGGCTCTTTCACCTGAATCTCTCTCCTTTCTTCTTCCTCTTCGTCTTTTCTCCTTGTTCTCATATTCTCACCACTTGCTTGCTGTCGCTCCAAATTGGATTTCATGTGTGTATGTTGGCTGGCTGCATGTGGGGGGGTTGTCTTTTCAGTCTGGAGAACAAGACGTATGCCTGACGCATCTTATAACAGCACAAACAAACAAACAAACAAAGACTGTGTGGTCCTTTCTTGGGAGCAAGACTAGTCCCTTTGATTTCGTGGATTTTTTGTTTTATACATAATGTTTGAAACTGAGCTCAAACATGTTCGTTCGTTCGTTCGTTCTCCTCAGCTCTGCTTCCTCTAATTTTCCTCCTAGCCATCTTGAATTCTCCTCATGTTCTGCTTTTGCTCAATGTTGGGGTCTTGTGGATATGTGTACTCAGGTTTCTGTTATGTGCTTTCAACTCTTTTTCAGTTCTTGAAGTGTTGTGAAGTCCAAAATGGCGATACAAAATCTCATCCGTCATGAGGAATGGGAATTTTCTTGAGAAGAATTGATCCCCTTGTTTCCCTGAGGACTTCTTTCTTTTTCCTCTCACAAATTTCTCCAAGCTACAGAACTTTCCAATAACTGTACTCTGATGTCCATGACTGCAGGAAGTCTCCATTTCACAAGCTGTTTCTTCTTCCATGCAGCAGCAGCATCTGGAAATGCAGCCAATCTTTATTTCAAACGGCTAGGACTCTCCCATCTTCATCATCCTGGAAACCCATTGATCTGGCAAACGTCCGTCACACCTTTGATCATCAGATTCCTTAGTGGCCATGACTTGCGATCTTGCAACAGGAATCTCATGAAGTCCTCCAGCTGAGTGAGTGGGTGCCCACATGCGGTTTGTTTGCAGGGGGGAAGATATGATGATCACATGCATCATAACTTGGCAATGTCTTCTGAGTGCAGTTTTGAGAGAGTCGAGATCATGATATCCTATAAAGACAAACAAGGATACATGTGAAAATGTAGGAAGAGGCTCAGAGATCTAAAATTCAGCTCACACTAAAAGTTCTGAAAAATGATGAGCTGCATCATGACTGCATTTCTCTTCTTCTTCTTCCTGATTGCAAGCTGGACACTTGAAGCTCCCATGAGAACTGATGCCTTGTCGCCAGATGGTGAGTATATTTCCCACCACACCCACAACTGCAAAACTGTGTAAAACACACCATATCTGCTATAGAACTATACCCATGTTTCTGTGATATCAACGAGTTTGAATGGGATTCTTGAAAGCTTGCTGCTGATTGAAATGGTCTTCTAGCCTAGTACTTACAGCAACTGCAGTACAAGCAAGTCTGTGTAGTTGATGGGATTCTTCATTTTCCTGAAGCAACTTTCATCAATTTTTGGTCTTTAACTATGTACTGAGGCATACAAAATCATGTAACAAGTCTGTGATATTGAGTGAGAGATTTGATTCAACTGTGTTGCTGCTGCAAACATACCATAACACCTTTGGGGGAGTTACTCTTTGAATATTTAATGTAGAACACGTGAGATAAAGGGATATTTTTTGGTATGCTATGAAGTAATAGAATATTAAAGGAATGGTGATTCAATCTTTTTTCCACATCCAAGAATCCATACCATACCATACCATGCCACCCAAGTGTACCTAGTTATCATTCTTGAGGTTTGGTTTTCAGGAGAGGCATTGCTGTCGTTCAAGAGGCTTCTCCAGGACCCAGGAGGTCAACTGTCAAACTGGAATGAAAACGATCTTGATCCTTGTAATTGGTCTGGAATTCGATGTCAAAATGCAACCAGGCGTGTCTTTGGGCTGTAAGTGTCCAGGAAGATGAATCCAACATCTATCTAGAGGTTTTTTGAAGTACTGTTTTGTTTCATCTGCAATTTTTGTCATCATTACAAAGCTGATTGCAAAGTGTTGATCTCATCATCAATTGCTCAAGAGTTGAATCTCAGATCTTTAGCTCTCAGGGTTGGATCAGCTCAGGTACCTCAACTTTGGATTCCTCTTTGAATATATATAATGCTTTTTTGGTAAGTGTTTCTGGTTGAATTCGTTGTTGCAAACGTTTTGTGTTTACAGGAATGTTCCCTTTTGCCGGCTGCAAGGATCCATATCAACTGAGCTTGGGAAGCTTGACAAGTTACACAGACTGTGAGTCCATTCAGGAGACTATATTTCTTAGTGCCCTCTACTCTCCCCAGTGGGTTTCTTGTCCCCTGATTGAACAAGCTTCATGTTTTGAGTGGGGCCAAAGTTTCTTTTGTAATTCCAAAATCACAATTCCTTTTATGTAATATTGTTCCAGACTTCCTGCTGCCACTCACATAGTTTTGAAATCCATTTCTAGTCAAGCTTTGTAAGCTGCAATTATGAAGTCTAGCTTGTAAGAAGCCCTACCATGGATGATGATCTCCCCACAGCAAAGAACTTCATGATTCAATCTTTCCCACCTCAAAGTTGCTACAGTACTTGGTCCTCTCACTGGTATGACCATTTCTCTAATTTGTTTGCTCCTGTGAGTTCAGTTCCCCAGTATATTCAAGCAGTAACCTCAGGAGGGATTAGTTGATCTGAACCTTTTTGGCAAAGCCATGAGCCAGCTGCAGGCTCAGCTACACAAGCAAATGGATCTTTTGTTTGACATATATTGCTGTTTCACTATCTGATTGCAGAGACCTTCATAAAAATGAATTTTTTGGTCAGATTCCACCGGAAATTGGCAACTGCTCATCTTTGAAGTCCCTGTAAGTTTGTGTCCAAAAACACCCACTCATTCATTTGAGTCTTTCAACGAAGATCCATGCTGTTTTTGAGAATTTTGGACCAAATTTGAGGTTAATGTTTCTTAATAGTGGACTAGAGATGTTCAAATCAGACCATCCCTGGCTAAGCATGGCTGGTTTCTGACCCAAGAGGTGATACCCACTACAGACAAAGTGAAGTACTGTTGCAATCCTTGTTTTCTTACTCCTTAGCCACCCAGTGTGAGAAAACTGTAATGTTGACACTTGACAAAAATCTCTAGTGTTTCTAATGGGGTTCAGGAAGTGTAATTTCTGTGTGTCCAAGTTTTGCAGATATTTGGAAGGGAATTATCTCACTGGGGATATTCCAGAAGAACTTGGAAATCTTTCACAACTCATGGCATTGTAAGAAATTTCTGAAATGCTTTCCAAATTTTGTGCTTTCTGAGAAGTGTAACTTATCAGTTCAATCAGGAAATGAAACCTGAGAATCTGAAGATCCTAGTATCAGTCTTTTCAATCTTAAGTTTATTTCAATTTTGACTACTACAAGTGCCCCTGATGCTGTTTTGCTGGTTGATCTCCCAGAGTGATGTATTCTCTTCTTGGATATATAGAGTATGTTTTGGTCTAGATTATGGTGGCAATTTTCTGAAACATTGATCAGAAACAAGGTTTAGATTGTATACTTTGGAGAACTTAGAAGTTGCTCCTTTGTGCAGGGATCTGGCCAATAATGGCCTGACAGGCACCATTCCAACTTCACTTGGTTCACTTCACAATCTCACCTTTCTGTAAGTTCTCCCCACTCTCTAGTGTTGGAACCGAAGGAAAAAAATAATCTAACCGCATTACAAAAATGCTTTCTACAATTATTTTCATAAGAATGCCCCCACAGTTCATGTTTCACAGGAACTAGTTACCACTTTTGAAGTATAAATTTATGTAGAGCTGATTCTAAGAACAAGCAAAAAATGGGTTTCAAGTTTGCTTGGTCAAATTTGCAGAAATGTGTCATCAAACTTCTTAGTGGGGGAGATTCCAACAACTGGAGTTTTTGCCAACTCAAGCTTTACATCGTAAGCTCCACATATACTAACTTGTTGTCAAATCATGTTACATTATACGTGAGAAAAAGAGGAGAGCAAGATATGTTTGTACAGCCAAAGAGTTGACAACACCATAACCAGCACAATTGGATACAAGGGGGTTTTTCTTTCCAAAATGCTAACAAATTTGCAGTACCATTCCAGCATAAAAAAACTGATTAGTTTCATCTTTTTTTTCCATGTATAGCATAGCTGAGCTTGAAAATGGAGGGAAAAGCTGAGGTAGGGAATTTCCATCTGGTACAAAAAAACATTTGCAGGAGGCTCATTTGTGATTTACAAATTGTACTCAAACTAGTTTGAACTGCAGATTTGAAGGAAATCCAGGTCTATGTGGTCCTCAAATAAAAGTTGCATGTAAATTTGCTCAGCCCACTTCTGCTCCAACACCTGCCCATGGTCCATCTTCTGGCCTGTCCCCAATAATAAGCCCAGGTAAAAACTCTGTTCCTTGATGTGAAATCCACTGTGAAGACAGTCAAAAGAAATAGATTCATGGACTCATGGATTCATGATATTGCACATCCAGTTCAAACCTTTGAGAATCGAAGATGACCCAGACAAAGTGAACAGCATTTCACAGTTGAAGATAGCTCAATGTTTTGCTAGTTCAATCGCCACTCACCTGTAACTGATTTCTGGTTCTTATCTAGAACAAATAAGACACATGTCAAAAAGGCTATTCAATATTGCAAACCTTGCTCATCATATGCTATAGAGGACTTCACATGCAGCTGAACATGAACATGGTTGGTGGTTGGGTTTTGGCAGGATGGACAATCATGTCCAGTACTCAAAAACAGCATCACATTTATTCCAGCACACTAGTTTTTATTGTACTGACTACTCTAGCCAGTGCATTGTTACTTGCTCTTGTGTGCTCATGGGGTTGGTTCTCTTACCAAAAGTGTTGTACTCAAGGGGAAGGCAACAAGCTTAGAGCCAAAGGTGATGATCTTCCAGGAAAAATTGATGTCACAAACGGTACTGATTACCTAGCCAAAACTGTCAATTGGCAGAAAGCCTCCTCTGTTTTTGTCACTTCTAAATGTTGCAGTCATACAATGTTTGCAAGTACCTAAATGGTGCCACAAATGATGAATGCTTTGGATTTTATTTGCTAGTTTTAGGGGACTCGGGTATGAAATTTGTTTGAGTCAAGTGAGATTAATATGGATGTCCATCTCACCATAATTTGCGGGTGTGTAATATTTGGTCTGCTTTTTTAATGACTTTTTAGGTCAAGCTGAAGCAAAATTGGTTGTATTTCATGGTGATCTGCCATATACGTCTACGGCTATACTAAAAGGACTGGAAAAACTTGGAGAAAAGGATGTGATTGGCTCTGGCGGATATGGAACAGTGTATCGACTCATAATGGATGATGGAGTGTCATTCGCAGTGAAACGCATTGCAGTCCGTGGGTCAAGCTCTGACCGTGCTTTTGAGGGGGAGTTGGAAATTCTGGGATATTTCAAGCATCGAAACCTTGTGAATTTACGTGGCTTCTGTAATTCCCCCCTTGCCAAGCTCCTTATTTACGACTACCTCCCTAATGGAAACCTTGATGAAAAACTCCATGGTGAGTGGTCTCAAGTTTTCTACATCATCAAAAACTGTTGTTTCATCATCACATTCACAAACCATTTGATGGTTGTGGGTAGTCTACTAGTTTGATTTCCTTACTGTTGGATGATTTTTGCAATAGGCTCTTAAATATTGACTTGAGCTGATGAACTGATGAAGAGATTATTGCAGAACTGGAGGTACATGAGGTGCCATTGAACTGGCAAGCCCGCATCAGAATTGCAATTGGCACAGCTAGAGGCCTGGCTTATTTGCATCATGATTGCTGCCCTCGAATTATCCACCGGGACATTAAATCAAGCAACATTTTACTCGATCAGAACTTAGAGCCACATGTGTCAGACTTTGGATTGGCTAAATTGTTAGAAGAAAATGCATCTCATGTCACCACGATTGTGGCAGGGACCTTTGGATACCTGGCACCTGGTAAATTTCATATTCCATATACTACTTCCCCATGCAGAAACTTATGACAATCTTCTTCAGTTGTCAGCAGCTGTTGAAACTTTACTTCTCACTAGCAAGACCAAAACTCCCATATGAATATCAACAAATTGTCACAGATTTTCCATTGTTTGACTTGTTCTTTTGCTGTAAACTATGAGGCAGAGTACCTGCAGAATGGGCGAGCAACAGACAAGGGTGACGTCTACAGTTATGGTGTGGTTTTACTTGAACTCCTTAGTGGCAAGCGTCCCAGTGACACTACTCTGGTGACTAAAGGACTCAATCTTGTTCAATGGGTATGTCCATCCCTGTATTCTTTCACACACACAAACACTGTGGCAAACTGCAAAATCAATGCAGGTAGGAGTAGGTCAAATATCTGGTGTCTTTGCACACAGACCTTGCTGCGTGAATGTTCCTGATACACTATTGTTCTCAAAATCTGCTGATCTGAATGGAGATTTCACATTGTAACAAGTTGTAATCTCACTCTCTGCCAGGTGTTTGGGTTTAAGGCTTATGTTTTGAAATTTGTGAATGATACTTGACACTAGCATCAAGTTTCCATCTGAGTCACTCAGTTTGAAGCATTTGAGAAGGGTGTAGCTCAATAATGGGTTTGATTTTGAATTCAAATTTTTGTAAAGCTGAGAGTAGAGATTCATCAAAGACATAAAACACAGTATTCTTTATGAGGCAATGATGATGCCGACCAGCACCAGAAAAACTTGGAATTCGGCTAATCTCTTTAAGTGAATTTTCTGTTGTGATGATCACAGGCACATCAATGTGTGGCAGAGAGCAAGCAATCAGATCTATTTGATCCAAAATGCTCACAGGGTGTACCCAAGGAACAGTTGGAGTCAGTTTTGCAAGTGGCCTGCATGTGCATAAATCCAGTGTTTGATGAGCGCCCGACTATGGATAAAGTTGTGCAGCTATTGGAGGCAGACACAATTTCCCCGAGCCCAAGTGAGCTCAGCAATTTTTTTAGATCCCCTATGTCTGATGATGGAGCAAGAGATCGATAATGCAATAACCTTCTGATTCAGGATCAAATGCCCTTTCCCCGAGCCCAAGTGAGCTCAGCAATTTTTTTAGATCCCCTATCTCTGATGATGGAACAAGAGATCAATCATGCATAACCTTCTGGTTCAGGATCAAACATCCTTTACAGACTCAAAATCATCTCAAGATGTTTTAAAAGTTTAGTCATAACAAAATCTTTGAGCATGGACAGATTTGCTTTAGCAAAAATTGGAATACGCTCAAATCCTTTCAAACTCTTCTCTGGATTTTCCAAAGTATATGGCTTCAAACCATTCATGACATTATCTTGTGCGCCCTAGAAATGCATCTTCTAAGCCTCACTACCTCAATCCCTCCCCCTATCCACCTACATGGGTATGAAAATGCCCATTAGCTTATCCTTACCTTTCCCATTATTTTTCAAATGTAAGGCAAAACCTCTACCTCCTTTACCATTATCTTTATCTCTTTCTCACATTCCCTTGGAAAACTTCCCCTTTCAAAGTGAAGCTAAATGATCATAACATTTTTATTTTTATTTTAGAATTAGAATATTCCATAAAAAGCTTTATACAAAATTTACATTCATAAAAACTTGTGCTTCATGCCACTTCAAACTACCAATGATGATCAATTGACATAAGGTCAAAATATTTAAAAGTTACTTAAATAAATTATTTTTAAAATTTTAATTACTAGACATTGGTAATCAATGATCATATAGATATATTTCTAGCATTAATTGCTCTCATTGCATCAAAAGATTTTTTTGGGAGCCTTTCCAATGCCCATTATGTATTTCTTGGTAGTGTCCTTAGAAATTGTATGCAACGCCCTCAACCCTCAACATCATGGTGTTGCTTATATAACCGAAAAAATTAAAAAATCATGTCCAACCTAGTGTTCCTAGTGTTTCTAGCTTACCTTTTCAACATCCCTATTATAGCTTGTTGATATTTTGTCATCCCTTGTCAACATTCTTGTCTTTTTATTGTTCTTTATCTTTCATCATCCTTGGTGTTGTCTGGGTGTGTTTTATTTGCTAAGCAAGCTTAAGTCATTTCCGAATCAAACATTACACTAATTTGAATCTTGAGTAAGGATGTTTACGTTTGAAAACGTTTGCTAGGTCAACATCCCATGTTGGGATATCCTTTTAAGACCTTGGCCTAACAACAATCATAATGATTTAAAGATTCAAGAAATTTTAGAAAAACAAGTCAAATCTTCATTTAATTTTAAAATAAACCAAAGTTGAAGGGGGAAATATATTCTATTATTCACAAAAAAATACAAGTTCTTACTCATTCCAAGAAAATGTTATTGAAAGAGGCAAAATAAAATGTCTAACCCTAAGTCATGTGTGAAGGTGATACTGAAAGATTGTTTGTTGTCACCTCCCACTAAAGGTTTTAAGTTGACATTTAATGATTATATGTCTTTATACATTATTTAATTAATAAAAATGATTAATGTAAATTCCTCATGTAATTCATAAATTTGTATTTAAAAAATTAAAAATATTAGTTATTAAAAATGTCAATATTTTTATTTTTCAATTATAATGTAATTTTTTATTGATTTAGTTGTAAATTTGATTGTCAATACTATTAAAGAATATATGGATGTAGAGTGTGATTTAATGGTTTAAAATACACCAAGACATGTTGTTCTTTTCATATGAAATAACATGTTGAAATTTATAACATCTAATACAATTGGAAATCATGATGTGTAGGTCAAAAAATTTAATTATAATTTAAGATTCATCTTTTAAAACACAAATAATGTATTATTTAATAGGCCATTAAGCTTTTTAATGTAATTGTTGAATGAAAAGGTGAAACACAAATGCATTTCTATGTATTCAAATCATGCACTTTTAAATAATAATGTTCACAAAGGAATCTAAAGGTTTTCAAAACTTCGTGTGATACATAGTGATAATAGGTTAAAAGATGTATGATTTATAATTAACATGCAATTGATTTAACCAAAATCTTAAATATTTGAATAATGCAAAATTTGGAATCAAGAGATAAACTTTGAATGTGTTTCAATTACATTAAAAATGGATTTAAATTTTTTATATATAATTGAATAAAAGTAAATTTGTTGTGACTAACATTTATGGTTTTAAAATACTTGCCCATCTCATTTTGCACCCAATTTGTGAGCACTAATGTATTGCTCACAAACTAAATCACTTCTTTTTATTTTTTTGTTTTTTTGTTACATCCTTTGCTTTTTATTCTCCTTTTTGTAAACTTTTATGGCAACAAATATTTCATCCTTCCATGAATTTAATTCAATTAATGACACACATTGAAAGAAAATTATAATCACAACATATTCATGGGATGTAAAAAGCACACACAATTTAATATATTCATTTTAATTTCAAGATTACTTAAATGCTTTTGATTGATGTAGTACAAAGGCAACTTCAACACATGTTTGTAAAATAATTAATGAAATTTGAAATTTTCATATTCAAAATATAATGTTTTTCAATATCCCCAAAACATTAATTTGAAAGTTTTTTTTTTTACAAATAATTTAATTAGTGTCAACAATGCCAAAATACTACAATAATAAACCAAATGTAAATATGAAATCGCATCAATGTACAATAATTTGAGCTTCACATTATTGTGCATTACCAATGACAATTGATTTTTATTATTTTTTATGTTTTCAATAATTCATCATTATTTATGTCAATGTCAAATTTTAATTTTAATTAATATACCTTTTAGGGGATGAAAAAACACCCACATTAATTTATTTTTCCATATCCATGTTAGCGGATAGGGGAAAAGAATGAAGTAGTTATAAAATGAAAGTAGTTATTAGGAAAGGTGGGAGATAATTATTTTTGAAATTGTCTTTGGAATGGTCCATGGACAACCATATGAAAGACATAAAAAATGACGCACTCCCAAGTCCCAAGTTAGACCCAAGATGGGCCTTGGTTTCTAAAACAATTGAATTGTGGGGACTTGAGGGCATGCTCCCAGCTCTCAGCACTAAAAAGGGTAGAAGGGCATGCTGAAGCTCTGGGATGGGACTTGGATGAGGACAAGATTTAGTTACTTACTCGAACCTGCATCAAACCAACCAACAAGTTGGTTAGTTCACATTCTGGAGCACCCTTGGTGTTAAGACAAACCACGGGCAACCCTGGATTCACAAGACTCACCACAGCCCAGATTTGGGGGAAACCACTACCTTCCCCCATGTTGTACACTATGTGTTACTCCGTGGTACCTACATCCAAATGGTTTTTTGTCCCGAGACTCCCAAGGAGGAATCCCGAAACTATCTCGGTTTAGACTCTCAGGACTTTGTGAGTTCATAACTTTTTGTTCAAACCTCCGATTGGGATGAGGTCTGAAGCAAACTTGTAGCTCTTTTTGAAAGCTTTCCAACGGTGTATTGCACTCCACCTGCACACACCGAGGTCGGGTCGATTCTTAACTTTTAGTGGTCATTCCTGGCCTTTTTTTTGCCATAACTTGTGCTGCAAATGTCCAAATGGCTCGTGCAAGGCCATTTTCGACAGCTACACTTCGATAGTTTTCCAATGATATGAAGAACGCCTCAAGGCGAGGTTTTTTGACCCCTATAATCGAACTCTGAAGTTTCGAGAGTCTTAGAGGACTCCCAAGTCCCCATTTCGGGAGTGTGAATGTCATCTTCACATTTTTCCAAAAGTAGGGTTGCAACAAAAAAAGCCCCCATGTACCAATTTTGATTGTTGTCACTAGAATTGTGCAATAAATAAGATGGATTGTTTTCTTCTAGTAGGTCATATTTGCATAAAGGGATAAGGATCATCTAATGAGTTTTTAAAAACATACAAACCATTTGATTTCATTATTTCTTGCGTATTGAGTTGCTCATTCATGGGAAATGGAAGGTACAAATTGGTTGAAGGCACTAAAATCTCTAAAGAAACAAGCAAGTTGCTCAATGTGCAAGCACTAATTAATGGCAAGACAAATTTATTTGCTCTCCATGGTTTTGATTTGGACATATCATTAGAAGGGGTTGGGAATGTGAATTGCACATGTCAGGTCCATAATGTTTCATGCTTGCATACATGGCATGGAAAGGACAACTTGAAGCTACTTGCGATGTACATGTCACAACTTAAATCCTATTAGCACCTCTACCTTTCTCTATTTAGTTTAATAATGGAATTAGTTGTATTTCCATGAAACATGTTCAAAATCATGTTTACAATCCTAACATAGCAAAAATACCTTTTTCAAAAGGTATGTTTGTTAGTTGGTACAAGTTACAATGGAAACAATAGTTTTGAATCAAGCTTTTCTTTGACCATCTACTTTCCCTAGGTGGCTGATATGATCTAGATTCCACCAAGAGTGGAGATTCACTAGAGCATGTACATTGTGGTTGCTTAATGATGGTGTTGAAGCAAAGTGTAATGGTTGTTTTGGGTTCTAGATTGATCTTACTACTATTGTAATGTGTTGGTGTGGCATGTCAAGTTGATAATACTTATGGTAGACGACACAATTTGGAATTGACAATGAATGGTTGCAAATGACAATGTCATTTATTGTAGCATTTCAAGTTATTTTGTATGTTTGGGGGACGTAAAACAAATGTAATTTTGATATGCTTTCAACCAAGCACACTTACTACAACACACCATAGATTCATGTTTTATTCAATAGAATATTCATGCAAATGTTTTTTATATAGTTATGATAGGAAAAAATGGATTGTCAAACATGTCATTATCCCAATAGATTGTTAACAACATGTTGATTTTGTCACAATACATGCACAAAATTATTACCATTTATTTATTCATATTATGTATGTCATGTTGTAACAATGATCAAATGGCATTTTTGCATGTATAATGTCTTGTAAACATTCACAAATCCTTTTTCAATTTTGACAAAAATTGATTTCATGAAACAACAAAATGTCAAATCTAGATTTCAAGATGATATTATTCACAAATATAACTTTTTAACCATTGATCAATCTTTTTTATATTATTATGTTAGGTATTTGTTATAGGACATTATTTCTTATAGTTTTTAATTTGTGAATAAGGTTTTGGTTTTCTATGTTTCGAGGGGTTTATCCCCATGGTGTGGCTTTGGAATCATATTTCTTGTGTTTTGAAATTCCAAAACATACAAGAGAAACAAGCTTGTGTTTTGCGTGTTTTTTAACTTGGATTCTTGTGGTTTGCAACTTGAAACATGAAAGATGCAATCTAGTTTATGGTACTACATTATATTTGTTTTGTAATTGGCACTAGAAAAATTGTAGAAATGATGTGTAACTAGGCACCAATCTTGGTATGCTATGTGGTTGAAGAAGTTTTATAGGCAATTTGGTGTTTTAGTGTCATTTTTCGCTAATCCTTCTTCGTTTTTGAAGGCACAATGGCTACAACAACACGAGTTGCAAAAGCAAGGGGGGATGCATTATTGTTGCATGTTGTAAATGTCATTGGCATGATGGTGTTTTGTGCCAACAATAGGAGTTATAGAAACGAAGGGGGAAGCAATGTCATTGCATGTTGCAAAAGTCGTTGACATCATGGTGTTGTGTAACAATAATAATAGGAGCACCATCAATCAACACAACAACACCAACTACACAAAAGGAAGAAGGGAGGGGGGAGATGATGAGATGGTGAGCTGCCATCCCCATCACCATTTGCCAATCAAGCTATTTGGACCTCCCAAGTTATAGTAAAGTTTGGCACATTTGGGAGTTCAAAAGCTTCAAAGGAAGTTTGAAATAAAGGGTTCAATGTTGGTTGGATTTTTAGCACATTACCTTGGGGTTTAGGGCCATTAGAAGGAAACTTGAATGCAAATGATGTCCCACTTCACTTGAAGAGATGACATGGGACCACCCATCCCGTGCACATGTTGCCTTGTCCACATGTCATTCACCATTAATGTGGATAACTTTGGATCAATTGTAAAAGGCAATGGATTGGTGTGTGCCATAAACATGACAAAATTTACCACCTATAACCATATAATAAAAATGACATTATTGCCATTGGATGGCTCACCATGATTTACTTTAGTACATGCCATGCCTATTTTATGGCAACCTTGTGAAAAGGGTGCATGTTTATTGGACTTGTGTGGAGGCATAAACATTGGTTTGATTATGGTGTTTCAATCATATATATGTGTTCACAAATACCTATATGTGGACCCCAACACCATAGCCCAAAAGGTTTCCATGCACTATGTTGGGATGTTGTTGGACCAATACACAAAATTATTACTAGACATAGTTTTACATGGATATTTGGGGGCCTTCCCTTATGACAATACATTATTGGGGGCACAAGATTTGGATGATGTTGGGCCAATGGATATGGTGATAGTTAGATGGCTAATTAAGGCCATTTTCTAATAGGCATAAGTGATGGTTTGCTTCATCCACAATCAAGATTGTTTTGGGAGATATTACAAATGTTGTTACATTTACAACACATTCAAGAACAACCATCCATCTACCTTTTGGAAAATGTTCCTCCATTAGGTGATTCATGCCCACAATTTTTGGTGGGATGGTAACAAGTCCATGTTTGGTTGGGTAAACCAATTTTAATGGACACTACATCAAAGGGATCTCATGCACATTGATTATGTTGGTCATGGACCAATTTAACATCACTTGATTTGTTGCAATGAACATATCATTTGGTGCCACAATGTAAAGGTCTTATTATGGGTGCCATTTTGGATCCAAGATGCATGCCACAAGTGGTGTGGCATGATGATCAGCCACCTTTTATCATTGTCAACAAGGTGGGCCAACCACATGTAGTCTTGCCCACAATCATGAACTTTCCAAGTTCATAGGTTTTCCATGATCATGGTCTTGACATGATTTGGGATTCAAGATATTCTTGTTGGGTGGAACCACATCATGTTGATGAATAGGAACATGCTATGGGGTTCCATACCCACATTACCCAAGTTTTTGGCCTATGAGAAGCCATCAAATGTCAAATCCTTGGTCAAATCATGGACTTGAATTGTCTCACTTGGATTATTAGCCTAGGATTGGCAAAACAACATCAATCATTCAATTCCAACCCACCCATGACCTAATATTTCACTTTTGCATTTCATCATGGTGATTTTAAATAGGCCAAATACCAATGGTGACATTAGGATTTTACATGAAGGGAAATGGTGATGGATGTTATGAGGGCTCAACATTGGAGTGAGGGGAATACCAATCATCAAATGCATTTTTGGCGTCCAAGGTTTTGGACTTGTTTGAAGAAGTTGAATACATTTAAAATGCAAATGGAATGGGGGTTTTATGTGGGGATCCTCCCAAATCAACAATGTAACATGTACAGGTTGTAGCCTCAACCTTGGGCACTAGGGGTGAATCACCATTCAAGCTCAAGGCACTCGACATAACTATGGACACATGGGATAGGAGTTGAGGCATGCAAAATGCAACAATTGTTGCAAAATTATGTTCATTGTTTTCATTATTACAAATAATGGATTTAAAAAAGGCTCAAGTTGACTAATTTGTCATTTTTTACTAATAGACATGTACATGTTGACTAAAGGCCAAGGGCTTAAATGAGACGTATATTTTTTGATTAATCAACTTGACTATAATTGTTGCAACCCTAATCTTGGGCTTGCGACCAAGGCAAGGGCTTGCGAAGGTGCGGGCCAAGTGTGAAGGTCGGGAGTCACATTTCATGCTCCAAGGAGTGTGGGAGAGTGTGAGAAAATGAACCTCCACACTCCTAAGTGAGCTCCCGCTTTGGGAATTGGAGTCTTGATGGACTCCTGAATCTTCGAAAAGTGATTTTAGAAGTCAAAACCCATTGGATCAAGGAGTTCCTTATATCATTGGAAAATCTCTTGGAATGTAGATGTCTAAAATGGGCTCGCATGACCCATTTGGACACTTAAAACACAAATTATGACCAAAAGAAAGGTCGGGAATCGAATTGGCAATTTGATTGCTGATCAGTAAAAGGGTGGAATTCCCCCGATTTCCTTGCGTGCAGGTGGTGTGCCACATACCATTGGAAAACTCTTGACAAGGGCTACAACTTTGCACACAAAGTTATGGGACCCCAAAGTTACGGAAATCCCAGTTGTGGGAATTTCGGGATTTCCACTTGGGAATCTTAGGACAAAATGACATTTGGGTGTTAATCTCGTGACTAATCATAAGTATATTAAAAGGGGGAAGGTGGTGGATTCCCTAAGTCCGGGCCGTGGTGAGTCTTGTGATTCCGTGTTTGCTCGTGGTTCGTTCGTGCACCAAAATGCTCTAATTACGAATTAACCAACTTGTTGTTTGGTTTGTGCAAGTCCGTGTGAATAATTGAATTTTCTTGTCAATCTTCCTAGTCCCATCCCAGAGCTCCAACACGCCCCTCTTCTTCCAAAGTGTTGCGAGCCATGGTGCATGCCCCAACTTTTTTTCCTTCTGTTGTCTTCACCTTTGGACTCACAGTTGAATCCATTAAGGAGCTTGGGAGTGCGTCAATAATGGTTTATTTGATTAAATACATTTAGTCAAATTGTACATCTTTAATCAAAATGGCCAATGTTTTTTAATCAAATGCGACATGGTTTGCTACCTTATATATGTACCTCCAACCTATTAACCCACCTATTTATTTAATTAATTGCTTACCTACCTATTACCCTCTCACCCATTCGCCCACCTACTATTTACCTACCTACTTACCTATCTACCTATTTTTTTTCATTTACCTATCTATCTAAGTGAAAACATGATGGAGGGTACAAAAAGGGCATTAATACCAATGTGATTTTGCTTTCAAATTGAATGATTAAGATGTTAAAAGCATGTGCTAAGGCTTAACCTTATTTATTACCATATTGACATGGATTTCCAATGAATTTTGCATTGATTTACTTAAATGAATACTCAATTTGGAGCTTTCAACAAAGTTTATTATAAAAAAAATTGAGTTATCAAATTGTCTTTTATACTTATGCACTTAATTTCAATGAATCTAACGTTTTTTTTTACATGATTTTTGAAGATTGTGACCTAAAACATGTCAAATTTTGAACTAATTTGGTGTAAGTGTCAAAACACATGAATTTTTTGAAGAAATTAGTCCCTTACATTTCTAAATTGAAAATATTCATTTCAAATAATGGATTTGAAAATTTCAAAAATCCAACAACATACTTCCTTCAAGGATAGTTGTAGGAACATTTCATATTCAAACATTTAATTCAAAATATCAAAATTTTATGTATTATTTTCAATGGAATTTTTTTTAATGAATTATTGCAAATTACTATGATATTACAAAAACCCAACTTTTCTGTGTTTGGATACATATGGACGTCTTAAATGGTGGAAATTTTTCATTTTTTGAAAAAATGAAAGTTTGTTGATACTAACGCCATGTTTGCATTAAGTTAGGCATTAGATTTAGCCATTAATGTTTACCCAAAGTTTAGCCAAATTGTAGTCATTATGTTTAATTAAAATTTAGCATGTAGATTTGTGCATTAGGTGTAGCTACTATGTTTAACTATTAGATTTGCTCACGAGGTTTAACCTAAATTGAGCCATTAGATTTGGCCACTAGGTTTAGTCATTAGGTATAGCCACTAGGTATAATCTAGGTGTAGCCATTATGTTTAACTACTATATTTAACCATTATGTTTAACCAAGGTTTAGTCAATATGTTTAGCTTAAGTTTAATTGTTATGTTTAGCTATTAGGTTTATCAACAAAGTTTAACCACTAGATTTGATCATCATGTTTAATCAATGTTGAGGCACTAAATTAAGGCTATAGGTTTAGCCATTTGATTTAACCATTAAGTTTAACCTAATTTTAGTTACTAGGTGTCACCTAGGTTTAACTACCATGTTTAATGATGTGAAATAAACATGTGGAAAAAAAAAACTTAAACAAAAGTTGAACATTTTCAATGGTGTAGTCATTGGTAAATAATTTGTTTATCATTATGAAGGTTTGAGGTTCAATTCTTTATACTTGTAATGTATGTGTTTAGAAGGCTAAAATAAGTAGGCCACAATAAGGTAATTTGGTGAGGTGCATTAAGGTTAGGTTCGGTAGCCTAACCTAGCTTAACACCTATTTACCTCAATGCCTTTTTAAACCTATTTAGACCTATTTATTACATGCCCACCTATTTACCTACGTACTTATTAGTTTTTAAAATAATAATTCAGAAAATGATTTTAATTTAGGTATGAATTTTGATTGAGTCAAATCGTTCATTATCTACTAATCAAATAGTTAATTACATTATTAGTCAAAACAATAATGTCCAAATTGACTACCTAGTCACGTCTACATCTAAATCAACTTGCCTAAATTAATGGGGTGGCATTTTTTACGCATATCATTTTGGGTATTTTTTTACTAAAAAAACCTAGTAAAAAAACCATGAATTGTAATAGTGTTTACTTTTAACCTTAAGGGGTTGGGCAAACTTAAAGGGCAAAAGGTGCTTTTGGAGGTAGGGTCAATGGAGTTTTTGAAAGGGAGTATGGATTAACTACAATTATGCATACCAAGAAAGACATTTTTGGCAATTGAAATATATGTTGGACATGTAGAGATTATAGACTTTTTAGTAAGAGAACAAAATCTAATAGATATGCCAATGCCATTGTTAAAAGATATTATTATTTTATTGGCTAGGCCAAGGTGTTTAACACTTTGGGTTTATGATTTGAACATCACCAATTGCCTCTCTTTGAAGGTGACAAAGTGAAGACTACATTTTGGGGCATTAACAAAAACAAAAAGGAATGTTTTTATTAGTGGAAGTTCTTACCTTTTGGGTTGAAAAATGTAACTACAAAATTCCAAAGAGTGATGGATCAAGTTCTTATAGACTTCCATTGTGCCAAGTGTTACATTGATAACATCATTGTGTTTAGTTCCACCATGGAAGAGCATGGTCATCACTTGCAAGACATGTTTGAACACTTGGGGGCACATGGGTTGAAATTTCATTTGGGAAAGTGCAAGCATGTATTTGGGCCACATGATTCATCCAAGAGCCTTGGGAGTCCAAAAGGTCAAGGTGGATGGGATTTCCAAGGTTTCGATACCAACTAATGTTAGTCGATTTAGGGCATTTTCGAGGTTAACAAACTATTACGAACGGTTTGTCAAAATGCTTAATCAAATTGCCAAACGTTTGATCTAATTCATCAATATTGATGAAAAGTTCATTTGAGGGGATGCACAAGAATAAGTATTCCAAGAATTGAAAATTAGGCTTAGTTTTCCATCCATATTGAGGAGACCATTTTAGGTTGTCTTTTCTAATTACATAAAAATTGAATTGCTTTGGGATTTGGAACAATCCTTACACAACTTGATGAAGAAAACCAAAAGTTTCTAGTGACTTACACAATTAGTTAGTCCAACAACCAAAGAAAGGCCAAATATAATTTATATGAAGGGGAATGTTTAGTAATTGTTGGGCTCATGGCCACATTTTAGTGTTATTTGTTTGGTAGCACATTCATATTGGTGACTAATCACCAACCATTGAAATGGCTCATGGGGTTTGACTAACTCACTTGGAAGTTAACAAGATTGGTTTTCATTTTTCAATAATATGATATTGATGTTAAACATTAGATTGGAGCATTCAACAAGGATGCAAATGGGTTGACTGGGAATCCAAGTTTTAGTGAGTTGGATACCACTAAGCACATTGGCATGGGGAAATAGATTTGGAGATAATGCCTAGTTGGCATGTTGTTCACTCCTTTACATTTTGGCAAATGGTTTGCAAGAGGTATCATGTCAAGCTCAAATGGATTCTTTAAGCATTTATAGGAATTCAAAGGTAGACCTTGATAACACTAGACATGTGGACATTTTTGGAGATGCTCGACTATTGACCTACTTATAAAATGGGGAATTGGATGTCGGATTAACATTGAAGGAAAATGATTGGGTCTTTGTAGGGCAAAAATATATCACGAAGAAAGACAACACCTTTTCAAGATACATGGGCTAGATGGGCATGTACACGTGGTACCATGTTTATAATTGCAAGAAATCATTGTGAGACATGCCCATGAGAGTTGGGTCATTTTGGGGTATGTTAGACCTATCATTGCTTCAAATGTTGATGGAGAGGCATGTAATTGGAGGTTCAACAATTTGTTTCATGGTGCATGGTGTGTGATTAGGTTTATGCATCATGTAATGCATCCATTTCACATTTATAACTTTTACTAATGATGGGGCTTGGGTATCATTGGAGGTTAGATTTTGTTGGGCCATTGAACCTAATTATTTGTCACAACCAATATGTGTTGGTTATGACTAAACATCTTTCTGAGTGGATTGAGTTGGTTCCATTCCATGAAAAAAATATTGAAAATGTTGTTTATGCATTTCTGGTTTAGGTTTTGAATATATTTAATTCTCCAACAAAAATGTTCATAAATCAAAAAAAAAAATTCCAAGGAGAATTTTATGAAATTGTGTGAACAAACTTTGATTGACCATAGGAGTACTTTCATGATCATCATGAGGTTGATGGCTTAGTTAAAAAAATGGAAACAAATGGTACAAACAATGGAAAAAAGGTTTACAAAAATATGAATTATAGAAATGGCATACGTTTGATTGGGACATATAGTTGCCATGGTTGGCCATGGGATACCAATTTAGTAAGCAAGTGTCCTTTGTGTCATTCCCTTTTACTTTTTGCTTTGTGGGTGTCAACCCCAATTGGCATCCATTATAGGGATGTGGCCAATGTGGTTAATCCTTGATGATCTCAATGTATGGGTTCAAGTTTATGATCCATTATTGAAGTCTTGTTCAAAAGAGTCATGCCCATGGCAATGGAAAACTTGACCATTGCACAACACTAAAATACCTTTTGATATGTCACCATTTGTGGAAGTGGGCATCAACCGAAGGTTCAAAGGTTTGAACCTAGAGATTGTGTTTATTTGTAATAGACGTCACTTACCACATTGGATGTCATAGCCATTTGTGTTATTTTAAATGTGAAAAAGTTTTTACCTTTTACAATTTTGTTATTGTAAGGGTGAAATGGTTAAATATGAAAAAACCATGTGTGAAATTGTGCACCATGCCACCTTCCACATGTGAATGGCAAAGTGCATCCAATCATTGGCCATAGTTCCAATAGGTTTGCAATGCATGTTATGTGAAAAGTCACAAGGTGTAGCAACCATATTGGTTTCTGACTGTTGCTTTAGAGGATGGCACATGGGTTAGTTTACATCACCATTTGTGTAGGTTCTAGTAGGAGATGGGGTGGTGTCCACAATGCACCAAATATACTTGTTTTGTTGTTTTGTGTTAAGTTTCAATACTAGGACATAGACACGTTGATTTGGGTAGTGTATGATTCGAAGAAGGTTGTAATTTGGTTAAACATAATGCATTGCAACTAGGAGATTAATGTTAGGGCTCACATTGCAATCAACCTACTATTAATTTTGGTAGTGTTGGGTGTTAATTTTGTACTACTTAACCACTACATATTCAAATTGTTTTATCTTTTGCTTCATTTTGGTTAAATAATTTGACAAATATGTAGGCTTTTAATCTTTTGGATTTTTTTTTTCTCTTTTGAAAATGAATACCCATGCCATTTAAAACATGCTTGTAAAGGTATAAATGACCATATGACTTGTGCTATGTAGTAGTGATGTGATGCATAAAATTTAATCAAATTATCAAAATACTTTTTTATCTAAAATAATTAATTAATATTAAAAATTGAGGAAAAAAAATAAAAATAAAAATAAAAATATATGGTCCATTAACAATTGTTTCTTTTCACACAATATACACATAATGAAATGAACATCACTTATTGTGTAACATCTTAAATCACAATGGAAAAAAAAAGTGCATATTTAAACATGACAAAACATGCTCCATAAAAGACAACAATTTTATATAATCTTAATATTTTAAATTTTATGCACATCTTTCATTCTTGTTTTGTGTTTGAAACACATTTTCATTGAATCATTATCAAATTCATAATGTGCTTTCACATTTGTTCCCTTTTGCCCTTTGTGCATATAACTCCCACATAATATTTACATAATTGCAAAAAATTAAGATAGATCTATAAAATATATTATTTATGACAGAAAAAAAAGAAAAAAAGACTCCTTCATGGTCATTCTCACATCTTGCATTGACATATGTTCCCTTGTTGACAATCTCTTGAGCAATGCCAATTATGCACATGAAGCCTAATTAGACAACACACATATATATCAATCATGTGCCATGTTGAAATAATGTTGATATAAGTGAATTCCAATTCAAATTTAATAATTCCAAAATGATTCAGTTGAATGAATTCAGATTCAATTAAAAACAAATGCGATGTAAATTGGTGAAAAAAGCATTCAGAATCTTCTTATGAACACAATATTGGAAAAAAATATTTTAGAGAACACAAATTCAAAAACACCTTCCTATGCATCTTCAACTGATAATGGGCTAAACAAATTTCAATTTGAAATTGTTCAGTCTACAACTTATGGGATGTAAAGTTATCCTACGAAAACAAGCTCTGATGAATCCTCTCAAATTGGAAAGCAAATATGCACATTAAATTACCTTTTCCCTTTCCAACTATTTCTCCATAACACACTTTAGAAACATTACTACTTAATTATAGAAATTTGAAATTTGAAATTGACCCTACATAACTTTGGATTAATCCAGAGTTCTATTCCTTCCATGTCATTACCGTGCATATACTAGTCCCCAAGTGATACTTACCAGATAAAACCACACATTACCACATCCATCAAAGCTGGCCTGTGCGTGTTAGCTGGTGCCTACATGATAGTGTGACTACATGCAATTTGTGTGGACACAGAATTGTGAAAGCACCAACTCAAATGTGCACCAATACACTGTCAGACTATCTTGTTGAAATCAACTATGCTATTCACCTTTGTAAAAATTGAGAGACATCTCAACATCAATTCGGGAGGTAACATGAGAATGAGTGTGATCATAACCTTACAAGAGTTATAAACAATGTGTGCAAGCATCAGCTCCATCACAAATTGCAGTAATGAGCTTCAATGCGTACCCACTGATTTCAACAGCTTCCAACAGTGTGTGCATTATAAGTTTACAATGATCTGTGCACTATTCCAGGCAAACTATAGAGCAAAATCTGGGTGCAGAGTTTCCAATAGCAGCAGGAAAGATTCAGTCATGATGTTGGCTTGCACAAAAGTCACATCATCTTCATCCAAGCTGCAACGAGCTTGTGTGGGTCAACTCCATTTCATTTAAAGCTGGGTTAAGGACCAAAATGGAGACAAGTGCATGATTTTGACAAGAAACAACCATGCATGGGTTCAACACACACCCTACACACCAAATCATTCTCCACAGAAGTTCAATTTTGCTACCTTCCAAATCAGCATGTATGCTGAGTTGATGTCATTACTGTACAGACTCCCATATCAGGACAATGAGCAAGTAGACAAAATCTTGCAAATTTTTGGGTGGTTCTTTCAATTCTAAAAGGCATTATTAGGTCTAGCATATTCGTATTCCTAGGATCCCATCAACACACAAATTGGTGCTAGCACTTCTTTCCTTCAAAAGGACCTAGACTCAGTATCACTGCTTGTTACACTAGTCTTCTCATGTGAGTCACAGATGGTAGAGTCCTCTACTGTACACTCAAGCCCTTGCTGCACCTGACAACCCACAACTACATGAGTCTTGTCATAGTTGCTCACACCACCAAGCATCACCGGAATGCTCTTACAGCATCTGCAATCACTGAACTAATGGAGTAATCTATGGGATACTACATCAAAAATCCACATGCAGAGGTGTTTTGTTACCAAGTATTTAGCACAGGTCTTGCTATCCACAGAAAACCTATCATAAAAAGTTACACATACCTGCTGCCAGTTTTGTATGATATGCTATCCAGTCAACAAATCGTTGGTAGTCAACTGAATCAGGAGCCACTTTGGTGTAATTGATCATTGCAGACACCATCCTGTGGAGCTTGAAAAGATTTCTTGATGCACCCTTCAAACTGAGCTCCAACCTTGAGAGTGTCTCCATCAGGTAGCCCAGCTCTGGCATTGCCTGTACTGATGATACACTTCCAGACCACACACCTGCTGCAGACCTCACCCTGTTCCTGTTCTGTTGTTTTGCAATGACTGTTGTGATGTGCCAAATGACAGCAAGTAATTTGAATAACACTTCTGAGTCATAATTGCACAAGCACCTGTACAGAACATGCTCTAGTACTTGACCTGCAATACATGTGCAATTGACTGTAAGCTGCCACTCTTGGAAAACAGGAGGATGAAGAGGAGCATGTGAAGAAGACAGTTCACAAATAGTAAGAAGAAACAAGATCCAGTATGAAATATCAGTCCTCCTCTATCAGCAGAATAACGAGGAAAACAAGATAAAGAGATATCATCAATATATAATCTTCACACATGATCCATATCCTTGAACCACAAACTTACTAGCAAAAAAATAAAATAAATGGAAGATATAGAGGATTAAAAACTTACCATTCCGAGTGAATTGCATCAGCCTCAGCTGACCAGAGCGAATTGCGCACGCAGTGTGCATTGTACAATTGCAGAGCTTGCACTGCAGTCTCCTAACAAGTATTTGGTCTAGAGGCCAAACTGCAGTCTGTAGCATATAAAATTTGGAATGTCAAGAAGCATGCAAACAGGCCAAAACAGAATTCTCACAAACCACAGATAGGGAGACACAAGATTACACACATTCACAAGAGACAACAGATGAGGAGGCTGTGAAACAATGTACTTACAAACTAGACATCAGCCTTTCAGAAAACCAAGTCCAAAGGCCATGCTAGATAAATCCTCAGAAACTGGAAATAGCTCTGACCTACCTACTGACTCCATTAGCTGCAAGGCCTTGTGAAGATAGGTGCACAAGAAAGTATTAGTACTTAGTCATAACTTCCCAACAAGGTGGTGATAATGACCCCTGATCTTAACTCACAAGAGGAAATATCGTGATCAATTACCAGAAATCATAAGCTGCACAGTGAAACACCTTATCATCTCTCAATGTGTACCATGAATTACTTGTCAATATTAAACCTGAGCAGTCTTACTACTCAGTAGAAACAGGATCAGTGAATACTTCCTTCAGACAAGAAACCTGGTGGCATAGAGAATCAGCTTTGTCTAGAAAAAAGAGGAAAAAATGAAGAATGAATGACAAACAGAGGCCAACTTTTGAAGACACCTCACCTTACAACAGACATAGGTGTTGACAATGTTGGCAGGAAGAAATGTTGACTGGTTGTGGACTGGCTGAGGCAGAGGTAGTGTGCCACACTCTCTTTCATTGTTTGTGGTAATTACAGCTCCCAGAGTAGCTGGAGGAGGTTCAAATCGCACATTGCCTGGAACAAAAGGGGTACCACCTGGCACACAGACCTGTATATTTAATGGAGTTGTACAAGGAGCAATCTCATGTGTGTTGGCCTGCTTGCAGACTTGTACTTGACGAGAAGCTTTAGCTTGAAGGCTGGCATGTGTATCTGGTAGTACCACATCAAAAGCTTCAGTTTGCCTAATGGTTTGGACAGTTGTTGATGTAGTAAGATAAGGCCTGTTTCCCATGCTGGCCTTTGCATTTCCTGGAGAGTGCACACTGGCTTGTGTGATTGTTGCTGTAGAAGGCTGAGCTTTAGCTTGGATGCTGCACTGTCCATGGTTTATTGTAGGAGGAGGGAGTGTAGAATCTGAAGTACAAGGTCTCCAGACTTGTGGAACAGCCTCTGACTTCAGAATTGATGCAGTCCCTGCAATCTGTGGCTGATTGAACACCTGCAACATTGAAAGCCCAGAAACCATGTCAGGATGTTTTTGGATAGAGGTTGATTAGCAGACATGCTCCAACATGAGTATACGCAGAAAATGGACATTCAAAACAATACCTGGAGCAATCCACTGAGGGAAGCAAACTTCTTCAGTTCCCTTCTGCAGTGTGAGATGGCTCTGCATGCTGCCTCTGCCTCTTCTAGAGTCTTATAGAGACCAATAGGAATTGACTCATACTTGCTTGTCCTTTGCCCAGAACGAGATCGCAGGATAACCTTACTACCATTGGTGTCACTATCAATATATGATACTGATGATGAAAAAAACACAAGCATATCAGCAGCAGCAATGCTGTCCATACTCTCTGCAATGTCATCAATGGTGCAAAATATAGTTTGGAGCAAGGTTCTGCGTGCCTGGTATGCAGCCTCTGTTTCTTTCATGGTTGCAAAGCCTGTCATTCTGATGGAATCAAGAAAAGTTCGTATCTTGATAAGGTCTAAGGAGGGAGGAGTTTCCAGTCCAGTTGCATTAGAGGCACTGACATCTTTCAGCACTGCATCACATTCACTAGACATGGACGATACTACAGGTTTTGTGGCATCAGCAATGCTCTCACTATTTGAACAAGCAAATATCAAACCAGATTCATCTGGTTGAGGCTTACCAGTCCTATTGGCTACAGAGACTAAGCTTTCTTCTTCTACAGTCCAAACAGATGTCTGCCTCTTAGCTGTTTCATTGCGTCTCAGCCGTGAACTTCCCTCTGGACCAGTGTGAGTTCCCTGTGCAACTGGTGAAGGTTCTAAGACTATGGTGACATCAATACTTGAGTTTGCAGCATCAAGACCAAATTGTGCTGCGGTAGCACACAGACCAATAGTCTCTTTGTGCTTTGAATCCTCTCTCCTGCAGACATAATAATCAGGCAAACATTACACCCCATGTGGTCTATAGTTAAGCTTAATTTTTTCATGACCAACAGAACTACACTTAATTTGAATTACAGCCCCAAATATTGCTTGTCTATCTTCATACCTGGTGCTGGTGCAATTCAACAAGTGGGTGAAGGAAAATGATTTTTCAATGTCTGGAGCCAAACTCTTAGTATAGATGGACAAGGGAATACAAAAACAGAAAACATCAACACTACAGTTCCACTTATTAATATGCAGGCAAATTAGCTCCTGAAGAAGTGCTGCTAGTATCCAATTCTATGTTGTGAACATAATTTTTTTCCAATTCCTATATAACATCATATATTCTACATTGATTCCCTTTGCAGTATAGACATTTTCCTTTTTGCACAGGGTATATCCTGTTAGACTGATATCCCATAACATAAAATTCCTCTTATACACATTCCTTATGTATGATATAAATGCTTGTTTGTTATCAAACCATTTCGCAGATCTTCAAGCTAAGGCTCACACATCACAAATCATCAGATACGAGCAAAGATTCACAGTACTCCTAGGACTGGCCTCACCCCAGTTCAAACATGAGCTTCTGTCACTTCTCCCTATTTTCAGAGATCTAGCATGCTTCTGTTGTTTGTCATACCCTAAACTCCTCAGTTTGTCTACACCAGCTGGGTGCTCCCCAAATCAAGAACAAGATAGAGCAGGAAGTATGACATCGATGAGGAATAGAAGAACAAGCAGTATAGATAGAAAAACCAGACACACCTGGAGGGATCCAAGTTTGTGACTGGTCCTGAAAAGGCATCTGTTCCTGCTACAGGGAAAGGTGGATGTCCAGCTGCACTCTCATATGCAAAACCAGCTTCTGCTAGTGAGGCATAATTGCCTATTGACACAGCTTCTCCCTGTGAGTATGTTTTCACAGACCCAACACCATTTGGCTGCAATTTGATGCCAGGACATTGCAAACTGTCTCCCTTGCTTTGCTCTCCAGCACTGGCCACAGGCTCTACAAATTCGGCTTTGAGTTCCCCAAATCCTGTCCATGTATGCAAGCGGTACATGAGAATGTCATGATTCATTTTCAGTTGACTTGACCTCTGTTCACAAAAATGCAATTAAGCTGCTGCTGGTACAAAACAAATAGAATCGATGACATACAGGTTCAGTTCACCATTAAGGTTATCAATCCAACTTCTTTTTCATATTGTGCAATTCCAACACAGAAGGCTCTTACCATGTCTAGATGCATCAGCACCCATATACAAAGTAATATCAATTTTAGTTTGCCTCTGCTGCTTCAGCTGTCCCCCTGTGTCAGAATTCTCCTGCTTTTGTGCAGTGGCTTCAGAGGCATTGGGTTGACAGGATAGAAGTTCCAACAACTCCAATTCTGCTTCTTGAATGGACTCTTCCTTTGACTGTCCTTGGATGATCTTGTTGGACTTCATCATATGACACTCAATTTCAGATGCTGGTTTTACAAAAGCCAAGTCTGCAGTACGCTCTTGATCACTTGATTGGACTGCATGATTAAGCTGCACAGGAGCTAAATCTCTAGAGCTCTCTTGATCTCGAACAACTCCAACAGCTTCACAAGACTTTGCACCAGTGCTTTCGTACTTCTGTGTAACCCCTTCTACTCTCCATATAAGTTCCTTCTCTTTTCCCCCAAATTTTCGTCTCAAAATTTTTCTCATGGATTGGACTCGCACTGACAGTCGCTCCAAGTCATAAAGCTCCTCAGGGAAGTCGATCAAAGAGAACTTTCTGATTGCAGCTGCACCTGCTTCTGCTAGTCCCTCACTGCGTGCTACTGCAATAACATAACAAGGCTCATGGTTCTCTTACAATAAATAATAGTGATCAAGATCAGAGTTCAGGACTACTTAAAAATCTCCTCACAACCAACACATCAGTATGTGCTTTGGACCAGTAAACTGACATGCGTAATGTGATGCTTAAAACTGTATATTCCACTTCTAATCAAAGTTAAGCTTCATGATGGCACTTACTGGTCAAATTGGTCTTCTCATCAGCAACTTGTGCTTGCTCTCCTTCAGACACAACCATGACTCGTACTGGTCTTTCTTTTCCATCCTGCAGTGCAAATATTTGAATTCCCTGAGAACACAGTTTTCACAAGGTGGGCAAGGCTCTAACTGTACTGAGAAGTTATCAATTAGACCAATTCGCCCACCTCCAAGGTGGTACTTATGCTGCTCTCTTCTGCTTTCACATCCTTGCACAGATCCAGAACATCAGCCCCCTCATTGCACATCTGTCCCTCTTGGTGTTGACAATCTTCATCCCTTGGTGACCCTGATGAAACTGTAAAATTGCTCTCTTTCCCTTCCAGTGCAACCTTCTCATCATGAGCTTCACTGGACTGCCACATGAACAGAATAAGTAATCATCAGAAAACATTTCGTCTGGCAAACTTTACCATCACTGTTCTGCACAGAGAATTAAAGAGAACATCAAATACAACCAGAGCTAATAGCTGTACCTCAACTAGAATGTCCTGAACAGGATCTGCTTCTCCACTGTTTTCTGGAATTATCTTCTCCTCTTCAGATACCATGCTGGTGTCTCCTGATTGAGGATGCCCATCGCTTTCCCAGATTTTCCCTGTGTCCCATACCTCCTCGTGTTGTGGGGTTGATGGGGCACTGAACATTTTTGTGTTTAATGCAATGAGCTCATTAGCTTGCTCCAAATTTTGCCTTATCTCAGGGTCCTCAGAAGACTTTCCATTCTGCTCTCTGAGATTAGGGGTCCATGTCCTGCACAATTGTTTCTTTCCACAAACTGTGTTATACTCCTTGCAAACTGCTCGTTTCCTTTTTCTCTGGATTTTTTCCTTTGTGGCATTCCCGGTAGATATTCTTGTGGTTTCTCTTCTTTTCTTGACTCTGTATCTCCTTTTTGCCCTTGGCTGTATAGCATCCATGGATTTTGTTACTGACTCAACAGATATGTTCAGTTCTCCTGTGGTCTGTCTTTTTTTCTTGACTCTGTACCTCCTTTTTGCACTTGGTTGTACAGCATGCACGGACTGTTTTGCTGGCTCAACAGCTATGTTCAGTTCTCCAGTGGGTCCACTGCAGCTACACCTCTCCCTGCTAGCTTCCCCTATAACAGAACCTTCAGTGGTGGGTCCTTGGGCTGGTTGATCACACCTCTGACTTTGCAGGCTTACATCCTCTATTGCAGAATCTAGACACAGATCGAATCATAGTAAGAGTATGTGATTTCTTCAGGATTGTGGCCAGATGACCCAGCACAAAATATGAGAAAGCCAGAATAAATAGTAACCAATGCAAAGATACCCTTAATGCCTGCCAATTCAAAGCTCTAAAAGTGTAAGTACCTTGAGAATGTGCAGCTGACACTGCAACAATTAGTGAAGCTCCTGAGGATTTATCCATCAACTGCACGTGTGGCTGACCACACCGAGGGTTTACTGATCTTCGTCTGTGAACCTGACAAACAAACAAGTCCAACTCAAATGTGTCAGCACACGACAAGTACCTCTTTGGAATGAATTTTGCACAAGACACTAGAAAAAAAAAGTACAAACAATCATGGACCAAGAATGCAAGGCATCAGGATTGATCACATTACATCCTCTGCCAAAAGAGGCTTCACTGCTATCCAGTCAGATTCCATAGTCCACTCTAAGGCTGGGCGAAGATCCTTTGGATGTGCCCAATATCTCTTTCCTTCCCCTTGTGGTGGATTTAGCAAGGCTATCTGCACAGCCCCACACAGCACTCCAAACCATTAGAGACAATGTCCATTTGATTCACCTCCCACCTGGTTTATAAGATATGTAATTCCAGTTGCAGCTGTTCATGATAATGATAGGTGTGCTTAATTAAAATTTTTTTTTTTCAGCATTGATTGAAGAATAGAGATCACAGAATTTCAGGCCGTTATTAAAAGCATCATCTCAACTAGCAGTTGTGAGTTCTCTCACCTGAACTTTGTTGTTAGCTGCATTCATGCTCAGAATCCGACCAGTCCAGAAACAGGAATCATGCCACCAATCAACCATGTCACCAACCCTGTAATCCTTGTTGAAAACAACCACAAGCCCAGGCTCCTTCCATTCCTGGTACTGAATCTCGTCCAGTGTCAGAGGCATTGGAGGGCGAATCATCCATCTGATATTCTTCCTATTAGCAAGTCCAGAAACTGGATCTGGTTCACAGGCACTCGTCCAAGTACAATCTGCAAACACATAAAAATGTTCTCAGAGAGTCTTCTCCACCAACAACAAGACTACTACTCCCCAAACAGCATGACACCAAAGAACACCACTGTACTATGTACACTAAAACTTTGATGCTTATTGGAGCTAGAACGACTGAGCACCCGCCCTGTACTGTAGGTGCCTCCTTGCATTTCACTACAATTAAATACATTGGGTTCACATCCCTTTCCTTGACTACAAAACCTGCAAATGTAAAGGAAGGCCAATAAGCTGCATGCCATATACTTACTCTCTTCAGTGAAGTCCAGGTAGTACAGAAGGTACTCCCACTCCTCTCCTGATCTTCTGGATTCTAATATCTGTCACATATTACACACAAATGATGACTTGAAATGACTTAGAATGGCACATTGGTGAAGCAGAGACAAACTCTCCAGACTGTCTAAGAAACAGAGGCTTGAGCCCATAGAATATACCTTGCAGCGAAACCAAGCTCCACGATAGCCAATTTCATTGAACCTTGCCTCAACCTCCTTGCCTACCTCAAAGACATGCTCCATGTTGTCGAGCGAGGAAGCACTGTAAAATACGCCACAGATATATGACAAATCACAGTACAGATGCTGATTATTTCAGTACGGACAATTCAACAGAAACCAACCATTTGCTCTCATGAGCAACCATTACAAGGCAAGGAATAGACTAGGATTCAGAGCAGGTTCCAAACAAAACATGCAAGAAAAGCACATGTCATGTAGTGCAGTCCTCTCAGAACCAAGACGAAAGACAATGTAGGCTCTTGTGAACAAAAAACACACACAAAACACTCCTAAAACTCCAGATAATCAATCATCAGTTGGATGATACCTCATTGGCTGCTGCTATTCCAGGTTGCACATCTCTCAGGCTGCTAGCATCGACAGGAAGCCTGCATTGAAGCGAGAATGTAAAAGATGGAAATCAAATGAAATATTCCAAACAGAGCTGCCACAGGAGGAACCCTCTTCCAGCAAATTTGGCAATGCTTGTCACAGGCAAACAACTTGTAAAGAATTGTGCATCTAGCTAGCTGGCTAGCCAGCCGGAAAAGCTCCGCACAGGACTTGGACAGTGATCCAAGAGAATACATAGTCGAATTAAAAAATCGAGGTCTGTGCTACCGTAAACTCAGCAGATCCAAATATTTATCATTCAGCTATACTGCATGTAAATCGAGACGACGACACAAGGAGAGAGAAAAAGCGATAGGAGGGGAATAAACCTCAAACTATGTTCAAACAAAACCACTGAGAGCAAACAAGCATGAACTTAGCCTTACCTAAACCAAAAAAAAAAGCCTCCAAAGCTTCCTAGAGAAGTATGCCTACATTGCCGTCTCCACACAGCCAGGATCCCTAAACTAGAAAGCAAACCGCCTTGCGAAAAAAAAGCATCTAGAGAGCACAGGACTCCAAAAGACAGCCCGAAACTAGACAAAAGTCCACCGTCGAAAATCGCGCCAAAATTTGCGTAATCCCTCACACATGAAGGCCAGACAAACACATTTACACAGCTTCACGAGGCAAAAAAGAAGCACAACACAATGTGCGTCCACATTCCTTCTTTCCTTCCTTTCTTGGTCACAGATGAGGAACAAAAAGTAACAGAGAACAAGAAGGGAAGCTTATACCAAACAGAAGAAACTGCGGGGCATTCGGAACGCACTCGAAAGAGATGGATCCAGGCGTAAGTAAGTCCGAGGTGGCAATGGCGTACTCAGAAAGCCATGAGAGGCCGCCGCAGGAGGACCCACAAATAAAGAGCAGTGCAAGTTGTAGGCTAGCAGCGTAAAAATTCACAAAACGTCTCGGAAGCGGCGCTGCCACTCAATCATAACAAACACACAGCGTCTCCTAAACCCTGCTTCACAACAAAAACTTTCCTTTACTCATCTCATTAAGTCAGCCGTTTCTTTCCCCGCCTGCCTTTATCTATCGCCCAAGTGTAATTCCCCCTTTTCTTTCGTTCTGGACATAGGATCGTTTAAATTTTACCCCATCTGAATTCAAAAATTCCTCTTAAATGCCAGCAATCAGAGGACATTTCTGCCCTCTTTTCGTATTTCTGTGTGGACATCAGTCCTACTGTACGGCCCCCAAGGTTGGGTTCTTCTCAAACTAAAGGGCCTACGATGAGGTGGTAGCTGGCCTTGCATTTTGGAAGGTCCCTCTCTCATGGGCTGGGCTTTACGCAATAGAAGGTACTCGGTGATTTTTATCATGAACATAAATCCTTGCCCATTATTTTGCTTGTGTTGTGGCAATGCTCATTATGATGTGTAAAAGATTTTAAAATTTTTATTATCAACAATGAGTCCTACCCAACGAATATAGTATCATAATTTTTTTATTACAAAAGCAAAATAACCACAAACTTTTATGCAATACAAGGTTGTCATAGGATAATATTACCAAAATCATATGGTTCTACCTACCATAAGTTCCTTATTGTTCCTTACCCTACGACTCAAGCTATCACTTCAGCTTATGTAGATTACTATGTGTAGGAAGACTAGTTCTTCTAACTACTTTTTAATTTGTGGGAAGAATTTATGCCTATTTTATAGATGTAAGGTCCCTCACATTTAAACAATAGGCATACGGATAATGCGTAAGATCCTTTTCAATCTTTAGGAGTATGAGTAGAAACCTTCCCTTTCCTACATCTCATGATCCACCTATGTTAAAGTTCATGGTATCAAGTTTTACAACATGTGATTTAAGGTGTTTATGTGAAATACAAATAAATATAGGATCAAAATTATTATATTTTATTACATAACTATAAAAACTTATGTTCTTGCTTGCATAAATATTTATTTAATTATCTATTTTCTATGTATAATTATTATGGCACAACTTTTTAAGAATAATTTTTCAATTTTTTTCAGAAGTTTATTTTATAACATATTATACTTTTACAACAATTATTCTTATCAAATGAAGGTGTATAATTTGAAACATTCATTTGTGTACAAACAAAAAGAAAATAAACAAAAAAAATATTAAATTATTAAATGCATATTAATTTTTGCAAAGGTTTTTCTTGGGAATCACCATTATTGAGTCATGCACTTTAATTTGTGCAAAGATTTTTTTTAGGAATCACCAATATGGTTTCATGCACCTTAATTTGTGCAAAGATTTTTTTTACAAATCACCAATATTGCGTCATGCACCTTAATTTGTGTAAAGGTTTTTTCATAAAAATCATCAATATTATGTCATGCACCTTAATTTGTGCAAAGATTTTTTAAAAGAATCATTAATTATCATAACTTTAGCCTTGGGCTTGGGACCAGGGTAAAAACTTACAAAAGTGTGTGCCAAAAGTGAAGCTTAGCAGTCACATTTCATACTTTAGGGAATGTAAAAGAGTTTTAAAAAATGAACTTACAAACTCCCAAGTGAATTCCCATTATGGAATTTGAATATTGATGGATTCTCGAATTTTTGGAAGGTAATTGTAGGGGTCAAAATTCATTGGATTGAAAAATTCCTTACACCATTGGAAACCTGTTGGAACGTAAATGTCTAAAACTAGTTCACATGACTCATTCATGTACTTAAAATATAAGTTATGGCCAAAAGAAGGTCGAGAGTCAAATTGTCAATTTCACTTCTAACCACTAAAAATTGAAAATCGTTTTGCATTATTTGTGTGCAAGTGACATGCCACATACCATTGGAAAGTTCTCCATGACAGCTACAACTTTGATTTAGAATTCACTTCAATTGGAGGTCTACACAAGATGTTATAGGCCTCCAAATTCACGAAAGTCCCAATTTTGGGAATTTCGGGACTCCCAACTTAGAATTCCCAGGACAAAATGACATTTGGGTGTAAACCTCATGGTCAAACATAGAGAATCCTATAAGGGGAAAGGTTGTGGCTTCCTTGAAGTCTAGGCCGTGGTGAGTTTTGTGAGTTTGTGTTTCCCCATGCCTCATCCACACACCAAAAATGTTTTAACTACGCAGTAACCAACTGGTTGTTTGGTTGTGTAGGTCTATGTAAATAATTGACCTGCTTATCACTAGTCCTAGTCCCTATCCCAAAGCTCTAACACGCCCATCTACCTTTAAAATGTTGTGAGCCAAGGAGTGTACCTCAACTTCTTGTCTTTCGTTGTTTTCACTTTTTGATTCACAATTGAATCTATCAAGGAGTTTAGGGGTGCATCATCAATATTGTGTTATGAATTTAAATTTTTGCAAAGATTTCTTTTAGGATTCATTAATATTGATTCATGCATGTTAATTTGTGCAAAGATTGTTTCTAGGAATCACCAATATTGCATGATGCACCTTAATTTCTAGAAATATGTTTTTTAAGAATCATCAATATTGTGTCATGAATTTTAATTTTTGAAAAGATTTTTTTACGAATCATCAATATTGAATCATGCACACTAAGTTTGTGCAAAGATTGTTTTTGGAATCACCAATATTATTGCATTATGCACCTTAATTTTTACAAAGATGTTTTTTAGGAATCATTAATATTGCGTCATGCACTTCAATTTTTACAAAACTCTTTTTTAAGAATCACCAATATTGTGTCATGCACCTTAATTTTTGAAAATATTTTTTTATGAATCATCAATATTGAATCATGCACACTAAGTTTGTGCAAAGATTTTTTTAAAGATTCATTAATATTGAGTCATGCACATTAATTTGTACAAATATATATTTTAAGAATCATTAATATTGAATCATGCACATTAATTTATACAAAAACCTTGTTAATGAATTTTTATGTTTCAATTAACAAATTATGAAATTATAAAACTCCATCATGGAATAAATTATCAAAATTAACCATTCAATAATTAAAATAATAAATTATTTACATCAAATTACATATTTATTTCTAGTTTTTTCAAAAATTTAAAAATCTAATATGTCCAATTCAACTGCAACATTCAAGAAAAAAATTCAAGATACTATTTCATGTTACTTAAAATAATGAAATTTTCTTTTGCAAAATTCTAAATACTAAAGGTGCATTCACACCTGATGTTAATGACTATAACATTAAGTCCTTTTAACACCAAGCTAGTCATTTAGGACATAAAAACTTATCTACTAAAAACATTTTATGTTAACATTCATCTAAATCTTTAAACAATCACCCATTTAACATTGTGTGCCACCTAAGATGCCACCTCGATTTTCAGTTAACACTGACTCAACAGTAGGTGTGAATGCACCTTAAGTCACTCTATTTTTGTCCCATTCTTTTCTTGTTGTAAGTGGTCCTGTTGTGGGTTGTGGGCTCCACAACCACTAATTAAATCTTTGTTGTTCTCTGCTATATTTGACTGTGTGGGCTAGGATTAGTTTTCTGGGGCTAATAATAGTTTCCTTTTGGTCTTTGTCTTGGAGGCCTATTGTACACCCATAACTAACTACCTTGAATTCACACCACTTTGGGTGGGTCTTATTTTTGTGGAGTGTGGAACTTTATTATATTATCAGGTGATTCAATGGATTGTTTGCTTATGGGCCTCTTCAAGGGGAGCCGGTACCTAGGCTAGTAACATGGTAAAAAAACTAAAAACCCTAAAATTTTGGAATGTCTTATCCTTGATTAAATCCGGGTTCTCCATGTCTCGTGAGAAACTTGACCTAACTTGACCTAATTTTTCCTTTGTATTTGGAGGTAATTCCGCGACCAAAAGCTTTCATGTGAACCGGAGGCATCTTACAAATCTGGGAGCTACAACCCTAATATGTGGTGCCTTGAAACAAATGAATGGCAACCCCAGGGGTGATGGCTCACCAGTATAGCCCCATTCTGGGACCCTGGGACTGAAGTTGGTGGTTTGCTTTGGAGAATGCTTAGGTCCGCTTTACACTAGGAGTAAGGGCCCAAAAAAACTTGGGGCCAACTTTGAGCATTTTTGGGTTGCAAATTGGCCCCCAAGTTACTAATAAATCCTAGCACATTAACGTCAGGATATTAATGAATGATGGAACATTGGCCTCAGGGGTTACAAATTGGCCTC
>Ga0209208_10001118_pt1 | contig 37318 bp, 26 predicted proteins | sample S1TSphfallax_3_FD_187694 | JGI IMG/M metagenome (GOLD analysis project Ga0209208, IMG submission 187694) | Host-associated microbial communities from peat moss isolated from Minnesota, USA - S1T2_Fd - Sphagnum fallax MG (SPAdes) (version 2) | ecosystem: Host-associated > Plants > Peat moss >...
GAAACAATAAAACCTAATATCATCCTTGAAAATACTATGAATGCACATTTGTCTAGATTCATGTTAATGCCATATTCTCTACACTTTTGAAAACATAATTTGAGCTTTTGCATATGACTATCCATGTCAATGTATACTATAAAGTAATCCAAAAATATCTTCATAAAATTATCCAAATATTCTCTAAATGTTTAGGTAACAACTCTTTGATATGTTGGAGGTCCATTTTTAAATTCCAAGTGGCATCACCTTCCATATAAAAGTTCCCCAATCTATAACAAATGTAGTTTTACATCTATCCTTTTGAGTTATAAAAATTTGATGATATCTTGAATACCCATCTAAGAAGGAATATGCTTCATACCCTACTACTATGTTTAGAACTTCATTTATAAAAGGTAATAGGTATGGATATTTCTTTGTGGTTGCATTCAATTTTTTGAAATTTATACATATTTTTAATTTTCCATTCTTCTTGGGTACTACTACTATGGGTGACAACCATGTAGCCTCCTTTACATATTGAATGAACCTAGTTACTAACATTTATCAATATCTTGTTTGATTGTTGTAACATAGTTTGGATTTAATCTGTACTTGGCTTGATGTGTCAATGGTACAATAGTATCTAACTCAATTTTGTGTTGTGCCAACTTTGGTGAAATCCCTTTTAGATCTTTGTATGTCCATGCAAAAACATTTTTGAATTCCTTCAATAATTGTTTTTCTTCCAACACTTTGCATGTCTCCAACTGTGCATTGATTTTTACCAGTTGTGGTTTTGCATCAGTTCCCAAGTTGAGCTTTGTCAATTGTTGGTCTTTAGTTAACCTCCATCCAACTATTTACAATTCTTGGGCTTTGATTTTTGTTAGAGTTTTGTCCACCACAACAACACTCATTGGCTAATGATTGTAGTATGTTTCAATATACACCTTATATTCCAAAGTTATTTTTAGCTCATATATATTGCTAGTTGTCTTTTGTTATTTGATATGTACCCCTGCTTTTAGCTGTGAATTACTAGTTTTCACACTAGTATCCATGATCTCCACATCTATGGTTTTCATAGACTGAATTGTGTCAAGTAAATTAATTGTTTTTATTGAAAACAACTATGGTTCTATAACAAAGATGATATCTTCTTCTACATATGTGATACCATTTTGATAATTGTAGCACAATGACATTTTTGGTTTTATTACTTTACCTCCCAAATGTTTGGTGATTGTAATTGTTTTGATTATCCCGTTCCCTTGTACGATAACAATGTTATTCCCCTAATCATGTGCCACTTTAGCATCCCTCAACCAGGGTTTCCCAACAACATGGAATAATTAAATTCTACCACACAATTCTGAAATACAGTAAATGTAGTTATGTGAAGAATGTCGTGAACATATATTTTCAGATCTTTAATCAAACTTGTTGGTTTTGTGGTTGTTTGATCTACGATCCTTAATAAATATGGTGTAGGTTTAGGCTTTGGAAGCCCAAACTCGATCTCAAATGTTTTGTGATGATATTAATTCTAAAACCTCCATCCAGCAACACATCCTCTATAGTATTCTTCCCAATATGTACTTGGATAATTGCCATGTGATTATTTAGTGCTACAATAGTGGTCCTACCTGTGGTATTGAAGAACTAACTTGTTTATCTATGGTTGCTTTGCTTATATTTTGAATTTTCTATGGTTTTAACTTTTTCCAAAGATACTTTTTCAACTTAGGAGTTATTTAAAGCAATTGTCCCAAGTTTAAAGTATAATTTGTTTCTAGCATTTGCTTTCCAATGTCTAGAAAAATCTCTTTTATTGCAATCAATTTTTCTTGTGAATTCACTACCTTTTAATAATTATATGCTTCCACATGAGTAATATTTGGCATACCTTGCCAAGTTGTGTTCCATCCCTTTGTGGATATGGATGGCCCTTTTGTCGAAGTTTGTGTTTTCTGTTGAATTATTTTCGCCATTGATTTCTTTAATTGTCCTTTTCCATATGAAGATGTTTTATATGGTTTTTTATTAAGTTATGTTACCTCTATGGTTGCCACTATGGTATGTTCATTATTCTTTCTGCATGTTTTCACATTGTGATTAGTCATTCCACAATTAATTGTGTAGTACTTGTCAATATTCCTTATATTACTATGTGTTCTCAATGGTGCTATTTGCTTAATACTTCGTGGTATTAAAAATGCACTCCTTGCTTCTACAATAGTCATGCATTTTTCACACAACATCATTGCCTCCTTATGTTGTTATAATGTTGACCTCTTCATCCTTGTAGTTGCAATTCTTAGGTATGATTAGAAGCATGCCCTAAACACAATAGTCAAGAAAATATATATGGTTGGTATTTATAAACCATGAACCAACTTTTGAATCCTCTCATAGTAAATTTCCACTATTTCAGTTTCTCCTGCTTCATGTTCTTCAACTCCATGTATATTTGTTCTTCATTCTGAGTTTTCTAATGACGTTGGCAAAATGCTTATGTAAGCTCCAAAAAAGTACAATTAGGAAATGCTCACATGTAATTGTGATAACATTTCGATGTTATACCTCTTAACATATAACTGAATGCATTTATGATATACTCTTTAAAAGTTTCTACATTAACCTTCATTATATAATTGAATATTCTAACATGAGCATTTAGGTCAACATCTTTTTTGAAGTTAGGGTACTTAAGAGCTACCTTTTTTGGCCTTGTTAAGACCACAGAAGGGCCATTTAATTGATTGGGGATTTTTGCAATCACAATAAATGGTTTTTGATATCCTTTTCCTAGATTTTCAAAACCTATAATTTTGTACCTTCCAATAACTATTGAGTTCATTAGTGGTTGGTATATAGTTCTATTTACATGAGTAGTCATTATTGAATTGGTAAACACCATCTAGGGTGTCCCAACAACTCTAGTAGTTAATGCTGGTAGTTTGGAACTTTTATTTAAAGTCTTTCCGTCCAAGAACCCTCCCAATCCACAACCCAAGTTCATTACAGATCTAGTTAATACTCCACTTATAACAAAATTTATGTTGGGTGCAACAACAATTTCCACTTCTATGGTTGATATGATAACATTAAATGGTCGAGTAATTTTTATTTCAACAGGTCATCTCCAAATTTTAGCAATTGCCATTTCTGACTTTTTGGTGAAGTTGATTTGACTCGAGTTTGACAATGCCCCATTTTGTGGTTACCCATTGGTATCCTCCATGGTGTAGAATGTGGATCTAAATACACCTCTAGTACTCTATTCCTGCACAAAATGGATGGGCAAATCTATTGATTTTATGGTCCCAATTGACCTACCAACTCCACGCCTCTTAATCTATTATGGAGTACAAAAATTCCTAGTTCTTAGTCTTGCGACTGATCCATTAATGTTCTTGCCACATTATGTAATTCCACATGTCTAAAATTACCTGTTCTAATGTGAAAAGGCACATAAGGACAATCCATAATTGCATGTCCTATTTCTTCATAAAGTGCACAAACTTTTGAAAGTAATTTGGCTACCTCCAAATCCACATATTCATGATCCCATGTTTTGACTGTGTACTTTGTTTGATCCAACTTTGGATTTCCTTGATGTGAATATGACCATGGTACTTCATCCAACACATTCACATGTGCCTTTACATATTCAGATGATCGTAGGTTATTGTCCTCAATCTTTTCAAACACATTGATATTGGTGTTTTTTTCCACCTTTTAGCTTTTCACTAGTTCATAGTAATCTGGAGATGCAAACTAGTACACAAACTCAGATTGTATACCTCCTATAATATCTCTTCCTCGATTAGTTACTGATTTTGGACTTTAGATTTTTGACGGTTGATTACGTACTATAGAAGTCCTTCTTCCATCTTGATCTTTACAACTTTGAACCATAGATTACGTCTGAAAAATATATTGCACCCATTCATTTGGGTGAGTATTCAACTACATCTCTCTTTGTGGAAATCATTGTCTATAATTGTGCCTTCTTTAAAGATCACCAATCCATATTTCACACCTTACCACCTCTTGTGGTGGAAACGACATGTGCCTTGCAAGTCTTTCTTCTATATTCATAACTCGTCTATCCAAGATTAGATTCAGATATGGGGTTTTTGTAATTATCCATTTTCAAGATTGTTTTTTGTTTCTCATTCAGTATCTTGACAATTTGCCTCCAAATCCAATTATAGCTATAAACTCTGGGTCACCATATGATTCATCTTGTTTCACAATCCTTTTTCTTCTGAATGTATAGATCGTTTTGTAGTCCTTACAATGTCAACTACTTAAACCTCTAATGTTTTCTAACATACCCCTTTAAATTTGAATTGAAAATTAAACCACATCTTTTGAACACTCTCATCTATAGTATAAACAACAAAAAATGTATAAAACCCTCTTATCCTCGTAAAAAAATAGAAAAAATGCCCCAAAAGATGGTCACCAAATGGTAGATGAGGATAAACTCCCTACAAAACTATTCCACATGTACTATAACAACATATTTGCACTATAATATGCACACATTCATAATTCTTGCCTTGATTTTAAACACACATGTGTTTGCAGTTCATTAAAACACTAGATTCATGGTTATTTCATATACCCAAAATTTGTATTTCAAGATAAAATGTAAAATATCCATAAAAAAAATTTAAAAAATTATAATTCATTCCCTTATATTTTGGATACTTTAGAAAATTCACACAACAATCTAAATATGAAAACCACTACAAAAATATGTACACCTTTTGTTTATTGAAAACTTCAATCAAAATATAAAAAATAATTCAATGTTTTGTTGAAATGAAATCAAACAACAAGATTAAATCTATGGTATATCAAAAACAAAGTCTATAGTTTTGGCTACAAAATATTTACATGTATTTCATTACTCTAAAATTATGTGTTTAATAGTGAAATCATTTTTCCAAAACTCCCATCTTTGGGTAGGCCCCAAATCACTATCAACATGATTCAAAACTAAACAAAAATTTAAAATTTAAACCTCCAATGTCCAATGATTAATCCTTGTCCTTAATGCCTTATTCATCCAAAACAATGTAATCAACCTACCCCTTTAACAAATGGATGCATGGATTTCCTTTAACTAAGATGTGTGGAAGGGATTAGGACAATGAGATTTTAAAGGATAAAGAAATCTAGGAAGATATTTCCTCGACCCTTGTGTGGTGAATATCCTTTATTTATCTTTTGAGGAGGAGAATTGTGGATCATTCTTTTGTATGATTCTAGATTGGATGTGGTTAGGAGAGTTCTCTTGGGGAAGAAGTGTGTATGGAAGTATTTTGCACTTTGATTCTTGCAATGGAAAATGGTTGAAAGTAGATCATATTGTTTTGTTCTACTCGGAGGAAGTCAGATAATGGGGGAAGGTAGTACATATTAAAATTGCTAATCTTTTGTTATGTTTTATGTAGTAGTTTTTTGTTTCTTCTATAAGAGTAATAGGATATTTTCTTTATGTTTTTAATCTCTAGAGTAGAAAATACCTTTTGCCACAAGGTGATAATTGCCATTAAAGGGTAGGAAGGAAGTAGACACAATATTTGGGGCTTGCAAGGATGGAAATGTTGTTGCAAACGGTAGGTAACATCCACAAAAGGTTTATAAATAATGCAAATGGTAGGCATAATATATAAAAGGTCTATAGGTGTTGCAGACAATAGGCAACAACTATCAAAGGTTTGTATGCAATTGGGGGTTTTCTTTCAAGTTTGTCAATGATGATATGTGCATGATGATGTTTGTTGCATGATGGTAGCTACTCTAAGATAATAGTTACAACATGATGTTAGGAAGACAAAAGACAACTTCTACTTTCATGTTTTTATTTGGCAACCTTTTTCCTTGACAATAATTAGGTTGTTGAATTCCACGGTTCAACATTTTTTTGTTGTATGTTATTTTATCCATAATTATTGTATTATATTTTAGGTTAATTTAATTTGATGTAACTTAGGATAAAATTATTTATAATAACATAAAGTATAATGACCTTGAACATCTTAAGGTATAATTTGAAATAACATAATTTGATTTTAAATAAAATCACCTAAAGTATATTATAGGGCTAGTTAATTATTTTATTTAAATAACTTAAAATATTTTTTTAAATAATAAACTAGGATACTTTAAGATATAATAACCTATAATAGTTTAACGTATAACCGAGGGTATATATTATAATAACATATATTAATATAGGGTATAAATTAGAATTACCAAAGTAGCCTAAAATAACCTAGTGTATTTAAAATAACATAAAAATAATATAGCAAATTATAACATTAAATTATGTCAACTAGTAATGAAACATGATGTTTACATAGTGACCATATGGTGAAATAATTTTAACTAATGTGAAATCATTAAGGTTTAATGAACCTATTTCACTTTTAAGGTCCCATAGTGATTTAGGCCAATGAATTACACCCCATTTTTTGTATTAGTGAAGTGAGAAGGAAACAAAATGAATGCATAAGATATTCAATGAAACAACATGCACAAAACAACATTTAAAAACAAATTACTAACCTTCAACTCCACTTCCAAATTGCACTTAAAAATGCATTACAACAAATTATATTTGATAATAAATAAATAAAAATTGTATGTGGCCCTCCTTTGATGTTGATGTGTGTGCATGGCCTTGTTTCAAAAAATTAATGACATTATTCCTTCCAACAAATTGGTTTAATAGGTTTTAATGACAACGATTGTTGTAAATGGTTTGCAACCTAAAGGTTTGTTGTGATTTAACTTCTTTGAGGATACACTTCAAGAGAAATAAGAAGGTAACATTGAAGGTTCCATTACTTAAGCTTCCATCCCCCATTTCAATGTTTAGATGTGGTAATGATTATAGTATAATCGCTAAAGGAAATCTAGAAAACAAAAACTATCATTTGCAATGATATTTTAGTTGCAAAAGATATTTGCTATTAAAACTTGATTAGTTGCATTAGACAAGTTGCACAAAACACTAGTTGTAGGTGTGGGTGAAATTAATAGTCAACAAATATTTCACCATCCATATACCATTGTATACCATCAATATATTACCATAAAAATCAACAATTTATGTAATGACATGTGACAAATGAAAAAGGTTTGACATTTTAAATAAATAAATAAATAAATAGTGGATCTTCCTCATCTATCTTAAATGGTTTTAGATTGTGACACATGACATAATACCAATATGCCATGTGGCATTTTTGAATTTTGGTCAAACTGAATTCAAATCAATATTTAGGTAAGCAAGTGGGACTAGGTAAATGGGTGGGATTAAGTTAGTAGGTGGGATTAAATAGGTAGGTAGGTTGGACTAGGTAAGTAGGTGAGATTTGGTAAGTAGGTAGGTAGGTTAAGGAAGTAGGTACTTATTTTTTATTTATTTTTTAATTTAACCTTTAAAGTTAAACTTTTTAAAGGGTTATGCTCCTTTGATTGGTTCATCCCAATTGACACGTGTTTTTTTATGTGAAAGTGTAGGACAAAGCTTTTTCATTATATAATTTTCAAAATGAAGGTAGAAAACAAAACATATTAAATAAAAATTGAAGTTCCAACTAGAAAATTTATTTCATAATTTTTGTGCTCCTTTTTAATTGTATAAATTTTGTAATTAAGTAGATAAATAAATAAATAACTATTTAATTAGTTAATTAACTAATTAATATTTATATATTAATCAATTAGCTAAATTTTTAAACTATAAATTATTAATTCATAATTTACAAATAGAAAAATAAATAACTAAAATAATAACCAACTAACCAAATTATTACTTATAAAACTTCACTATTTTTTTTAACTTAAAAAAAGTAAAATATTAAACATAATTATTATTATTTAAGTAATAACTAATTAACTAACTAATTGAATTATTAGCTATAAATTATTGAATAATATTTCATAATTCAATATAAAATATACAATAGTTATTAAAAATTTAATGGATTAATTAGCTTATAAAATACTATAATATTAATTAAATGATAAATAAATAACCAATTATCAGTTTTCATTAATATATTTAGATAATCAAATCTATAAAAACATTAAATAATGAATAATTTATATATGAATAATAACCAACTAACATATTGATTATAATTTATTGGATAATAATTTCATAGATAATAAAACATCAACGAATTAATTAATACTATTATAATTATTAACTACCCAATAATTGACTAATTAATGTGTTAGTTATAAATTATTGATTAATAGTTCATATATATAATTAATTAATTAATATAATGAATAATTACAAAACATTAGCTATAAATACTAAGTTTGAACTATGAATTATCAATTAATTAAAAAATAAGTGTAACTACAAATCATCGATTAATGAATACATAAGTAACTTATGTTAAGTAGGTAAATAAACTAGGGTAAATAGGAAAGTAAACATATAAATATATAGGTTAGTAGGCTAAGCTAGGTATGTAAACAAACATATATAGGTAAGTAGGTAGTTAATTTGCCTAAATATAAACTAAATACAACTTTGTAAATACATTGATGAAAACATACCCCCAAAATATATACCTTGATGGAACTTAGCAAAAATACATATACCTTTTAAAAGTTTATTAATACATCTATGTATACCACTAGGGGCTATTTTGACACTCTAGTGATGTGACTAAGTTTGGTTTCATTTGCAATTAATGGGACATATGGGCATGATCATGGATGAAAATAATTCTATATTGTAGGATGAAAAAATCATTAGTTACAAATGTAGTTGCAGCATAATTACAATAATGGTCAAGGGTGTATAATAGTCACAAAAACAAATGACAATTAATTGGACATAGTTGCAAATGCATTGGTTGTATTTTGGGGGATTTATTCTAGTGAATGACCTTCAACAAATCAATTTCTTGATCAAAATTTAGACACAACATTTGTCACACCTCTTCTTAAAGGAAGGGATCATGCAACAAGGGTTTTGGCCAATGTTGGCCAGATGTTTTTATAATAATCGTTGAGTACGTTATTTTTCAAAAGTTTTTAAAAATTGCACATGTTATTAATATTTTTTAATTCCAAAGATAGAACATTGATTATCAATTTCATATTCAAAGTAATAACCTTGGTTATCAATGTGCATTATCAAAACAAAAATTATTTTCAATCATGTTACATTCTAGCCATTTGTGATAAGTCTTGACATATTCACTATAAAGGGTTAAACATGTGGTGATAGAAATATGTCCATAGAATCAAAAGGGATTAACAAGCTCCTCGCTAATTTGTATATGGCCTACTTGATGACACCTTTCAATGCCTACAACCAAATCAAAATCCAATAAACATGGTACATAATACAAAACCATTTAAATAGTGTAATGCATAACTTCAATGCAAAATTCACATAAACTTGGGTTGCCCATAAACTTGATCAAACATGTTAAAATAACCTAAACATGTTTTATGGTGAAAAGATGATGTTACTGATAATGAAACATGCACATTCTTGTTAATTAATATATTTCCTACATAGTTTTTTTCTTGAATGATTCAATAACTAATAAACCTTGATGAATGCACCTTCCTTTCCCTCCTAAAAAAATACCAAATGAGTGATTTCTATTATCAAATGCAATTCAAATTGTGTCAATTTTCCCCTTGCAATTAAAACAACCAGTAAATTTATTATTTGATAGGTTTATGCACAACCCCCCAAAACAACCAACACTTATAAGACATATAGGGCAAATGTGTCATACCCATATTTGGACTTCCATAAGTTGAAAAATGTAATCATTTTAATATAATTTTCCAAGGCATGAATAATGTGTTTTTCCATGGGTTTTCCCCACCCTTAGAGGAATGGCATCTTCCACAAAACATTTTCGATTTGGAAAGACAACACAAGGGTTTTGCCACATAATTAAACACTTCAACTAGTGATTACATACACGAAGTGGTAGGCACCTTTTGGCATTATATAAAACTAGATCTTGAAGGAATTATTTTTGCTCTTCATCCTTGCAAGGATTAGTGCTTCCAAAATGTTTAGTGATCACATTGTGGCTAAGACTTGTTTATTGTTTTGACCTTTCTTGACCCCTTCTTTTGTAAAAATCATGATTCTTAGATACAATGTGTTTTTTCTTTGTTGTTGTTCCATGGTCCTTATTATAAATGACACACCCTTTTTCTTTGGTGGTGCTACTAGCATTTTGTGCTTGTAAAACATAATGATTCACCACACAACACATTGTTTGAGTGCTTGCAACATTTATTACACCATCATCATTAAGTAGAAAGAAGGGCTTTGGGAGAGAAAGTTTGTTGTTTGGGCTCCAATTTTTTAAACTTTGCCTTAGTTGTTGAAGTGATGAAACCTGATCAATGTTTACAAGTTTTTTAATGGTGTTTTTAATTCCAATTAAAGCATTGACCACCAAGTCAAATTCACATTGCTCTTTAACTAAACCTTCCACCCCCATCCTAAAATTTTCATTATCAACTTCAATCAAAGGAAAACTTGGAGTTTTTTGAACATTACGTTCATTTTCACACCTTGCCATTGATGTGATCATAATCATGTTTCAAATGCCCACAAAACAACACAAATGTAAAAGAAAATAGTGCATGGATTCAATAACACCAAAAGAGAAAAGAGACATGTGCGTGTTGCATAAAATAACTATCGATTTAATGTTTGGAATTAAAGTTAAAAGGTTGTAGAAGGTTGTAAAACATTTTGTCAAACATTGAATGATTATCACTACATGTAACTCAATGCATGTAATTGAGTTCTAAATGTCATCTTTATGATCCAATGCCAAATGTCATATCTTTCAACAATTGCCAAATGTTATCTTTCAACAAATGCTTACAAATGTTATTTCTTTTAACAATTGCAATATTTGTTACATCTCATTAAAAGAAATCTTGTTCATACCAACCCATGTGTGTTTGCAACTTGTGTTTTAATTAATCACTTTTGTGATTGTTGATGCGATTATCTTACTTAACACCATGGTAAAAGTGACTTATAGTCACATATTTGACTACAAACTAGTTTAAAGTTCCAAATGCAATTATGACTTATGACTAAATTGTTGCTTTTCACGAAAATGAAATTGAAAATGCACTCATATCATCCACAACTAGTGGCATCCAACAATAGATAAAAATTTAGTTTTTTTTGTGAATTGTAATGTGATTCATAAGTGAGTGAACCACATTTGACATCTTATGCAACTTGAATTACCACTATATATCATGTACATGTGCTAATGGCTAGTTATTGCATGCAATATGTTATGTTAGATTTGCATTTTGTTTTATTTGTTAATTATGTATTACATAGCCAAAGTGGTGATGATCCACAAGAAGATTTAAAGCAAGCTTGGCTACAATCTAAATATGAAAAATAAAATTGAAACATCTTTTTATATTTTTGATGTTCCATGAGAAAACTTACATGTTTACATTGATAGTCCACGTGAACTAATGTTTACATTGATATTCCATAAGAATTTAAATAATGTCTACATTGACATTCCATAAGAAATAATGTTCACACTAACACTCTTGTGTGGGTTACAATAGTCTCCCGCTTAAGTACGCACTCATTTAAGTACGCATCCCGATTAAGTACGCATTTTTTAGCAAAAAATTTAGGGTTCAAGATTTATTAGTTAAACATGTCTTCAAGCTCAGTAAATTGTCCAATAGAAGCTTGAAATGTCCTCTCCTTAGCTTCTTCAGACAACAAGGCAAACCGTTCTAGGATCGCTTCCCGGTTGTCCCACACCTTTCAGATGGCGCCTTCACTAATGTTGTACTCTCGAGCTAGAGCCCTTTTACTTGGAGCATTTGTTTTGCTTAGTTTCGAAATGATTTCACAGTGATGATGCTCATTGAAACGTTTTCCGTTTGATTTTTTTGATATTGTAGCGAAACGCAAGCAATTTGGGAGTGGCAAATCTAAAGTACGCACCTACCGATTAAGTACGCACAAATTGCGTAGGTTCAAGTTGCGTACTTAAACGAGAGATTACTGTATTAGAACATTGATTTGGTGTTAAATGTAAATACAACCTACACATTACACACAAAACACGAAAAAAAAAACTCTTTGTTTATCACATTGTTGACCATCCTTGTTAATTCCAATTGTGAATTTATATCATTCAAGCCAAAGGGAAGAAAACATGGTTGTTAAATCTCTAAGTAATTTTTTATTTGATAGTAAGTAACAAACACAAAGAGGTTAACCCAAGTTACAATGAAAGGCTTATCGGTTTAAGGTTAAACAATAACCTATATGATAACCTTTCTAGATGAAAAAAATCATTTGTATGTAAATTATTAGATTAATTTTTTTCAATAGTTGGCGATAAAGGTTTTTCCCATGTATTATAATTTTATATATCATGCCACAAAGGTCATTCATTAAAAAAATCAATAATCAATCCATATCTTATCAATAATTAAGTCTTTTTTCAATAACCAGTCAACATTGGTTTTGACCCCTCCTTTATTTCAACTTCATGAAGCAAAGGGCATTGGAGTTTGTGTCTTACACACCAAATGTTTTTCTTCACAAAACCCCATGTATTGAGCCATGCCATATTCCTTTTTTGATGAAGGACTAAAAGGTTCATTGCAATTGAGTAAGCATGGGATGTTGCACACAATTTCTCTTGATTATGTGTTCAATCTAGTAGAAATGTTGAAGAGAAACATGATCAACAAATGATCATTGCAAGATGCATTTGTTGTTTCCCATGTCATAAAGGAATCAAGGATTGCATGCAACTACATATGCACGAATCCTTCAAGTTTGTCATTTTGTTTGAGGTTACATTTTTGGATGAGGCTAGGGTTGTGGTGGCTCAAAAGCTACTAGCTATAGTTGAGTGGAATGGGATGACAACTTGTTTCTCCAAATCGAATACAAACTTCAACTCTATGGCCCAAGGAATGGAATGCCTTTTGATGCATACAATCAAGGTGCAATTCCCCAATATTTCTTGCCAACTAAACTTCTTCACTCCAGATCTTACATCACCTTTTGGCTTTGCTTACTCCTTTGTTTTCATGATTGTCCCTCTTCTTTGTTTTGCACCCTTGAGTATAAACATAGCCATCACGCTGCTCTTTGGACTATGTTTGATGGGCTTTGGTTGATTTGAGTTTGATTTCAAGCTTTCAACTCTTCTATGGCCTGTTGCCCAGCTGCCACCCAACAATCGTTGTAGTGGGTTTTCCCTCTTAAGTGAAGGGGCTGTTGCTCCCTCCTCTGTGGGGGGTTGTCTCATGTGTATAAAAGCAAACAAGGAAAATAAATTGTGAAAGAAAGAAAGAAAAAAAAACTGATCCAGTAATTCAAAATCCAGTCCAGAATCCAATAAAACTTGAGCTGAAATTTTCCTTTGTAGTTGCAAGTAGTTGCACAACATAATCTTCCATCTAGGTTTAGAGAGGCATATTACAAGTGTGTAATTTGCCTCCAAACTGGCAGATTCAAATTATGACAGTCTATCGTCTTGGGTTGGGGCAGGTCACATTGTCCTCATTCCCATGCTCTCGAACAATGTGATGGAATTTTCCCTAGGCAGATTGGGAACAAGAGTGGTCTGTGACTGCAGATTATGTGTTTTGTAATGGTACGAATTGGCAGATTACAGCATTCATCAACTGGATCAGATGTCAGCATCCCATATTATGTACTAGAATAGCAGAGATTGGTGTTTGAAATTCTGCAAAAGTTTGATCTCAAACAATTAAAAAGCGAACATTCTGTTGGAAATTCCCTATTTTTCGGGGAGAAAATTATAATAATCAAAATTTGGACAAAACCATACATGTTTTCGGGGATAGTTTTTGCATTCAATTTGACACACTTTCTAGTCTTTGGGCAGTTTTCCGAAAGTTTTCTACAGGTTTGACAGTTTTCCCACTGACATAAAAAAAACTGAATTAAAAAAAAAAAACCCTAGTCAAGACCTAGCCCATTCCGGCCAATGGTAAAGACCAAAGACACATCCTCAGGGCTGACCACAATTGATAAGTTTAATTGGATAGCAATTATTTTTATTTTGAAAATTCCGTGTTGAATTAAAAAAAATGATCTATTTTCCTTCCCAGAATTTTATTCTCTTTGGGCTGAGAACTTCAATATTTTTAAATATATAATAATAATATACTGTAGTACAGACCTCAAGAGGCAGCTACAGCACATGTCTGCTGAATAATAAATTAATTTTAAATATCACATTTCCAAAAAAATAAGAATATTCTCATAATCATCTAAAAGATTCTTCATCCTCCTTTAAAAAAGAGTTGGCTGTTTGAGAAAAGTAAAAAAAAGAAAATTTCAGCATTTAAAAATAAAAATAAATAAAAATAAAATAATATAAATTTATATATTTAAATTTGTGCGGAAGCCACCCAAGGTACTACAGCTGCCAAGGTACTCTTAAGGTGAAGATTTTTTGCTATATTTCATGTGTCTGGAGTCTGGAAGTCTGGAAATTGGGATTCCAGAGTCGTTGATTACCGAAATTTTGGACCCCAAAAGTGAGTTTGGAGCTGCCATCTGTTTACACTTAGCAGTGACATCTTGCTACACTAAATAAATAGGATGGGCTTTCACTTCACTACTTGGCAATGCCTTCTTGTGCCACATGGGAGCTGCTGCTGCTGCTGCCTTCCTGCAAATTAGAAGTTGCTTCAGACATTTAAGTGCTGCTTCCTGGCTGGGTTGTTGACTTAACTCACACACTCATGTCATTTCTGACACCATGTCCCTCACAACTTGTCATGCATGTCCCCCCTGCAGGCCGCCATTGGCCAAGCTCAAAAAATGGTGCTGAACAAAGTGAGAAAGGAAAACAATCTTGAAGTTTTTTAGTCAATGAAGAAGTGAGAGCCAGTATAAGTTTTTAAAAGCTCACATTTTTTCCATTTGGAAGTGATGAATTTTTTCTTTTTTAAACAAAAACTTCTTTAGTGACAACAAAGAACTACAAAAGGGTGTCTGACAAATATTTTCAATATTTTCTTTCTTCTTTACTATGTACCTAATAAGTCCCTGCAAGATAAGACTCATGCCCAATGCAAGCAATATTAGTAGTTTTCCCCCCATGAAGCAAAGCTCTTTTCATGGAGTAGGAGCTTGCATACGCAAATGTCTTAAAACTTGGAACTTGTGCTTGCTCCAATCTGTTTTGGGAGGTTAACAAAAGTCCACTTTTTGCATTGCACCCACACTGTTTGATGTCCACCATTTTAAACCCTTGAGGTCCAGCATCCCCAAAGGTCCAAAGATGGGCTCAAATTGCAAAATTCTCTGCAAGCCTGGTAGCTTCTCTTGCTGCATCATCACAGCCAAGCACTAAACAACAGCAACAAATTAAATGTCGCTTGGTGCTTTTGTAAGACAAGTGCCCAACTTGAAAGTACTTTGTCAACTTTTTCCCCTTTTATTGGGTTTATGGGTTTAAGGTCTTGGGTTTAAGTCTATTTCTTGACCCCACTTTCCGTATTTGGAGAAAAGGATGGTGTTGAGACTTGGCCACACCTTCCAAGACAAGTCCCTCAAAGAATCGAGCCTATGCTTTACATGCGGGGAACTTGGTTTTGGGGGAAGGATTGATCCTTGTGCAATTTGGCCCCACTCACTTGGCCAAGTTGCCTAGAGAGGAAAATCAAGTTGAGGCACTTGTTGTTTTCCTTACAAAATTTGCAAATGGGCCCAAAGTTCTACATGGAACATGTTTGCCCCAGGCAACAAGGGAACATAGAGAATCCATGTTTTCCTAGGGTAATTTGGGCGCATTCAGGCCATTTTACTATGGAATTTCGGCCCATTGTTCATGGAAAATCAAGTTTCCTTGTGAACTTGAGCCCATTTGTCATGGGAAACCATTTTTTCCAAAGAGCTTCGCTCATTTACCTCAAGGAACCATGTGAAATTTTGAAAAAAGAGCCAGGGCATTTTGAAATTTTCATGTTGGACATTGGTGGCTGGCATGGGTACTTTTGTGTCAAAGATTGAGCTCCATTTAATTCATCAATCCTATTTAGTGCTTGCCCATATTGGGGATCTCAACAGGAAGATTTTGTTTGGAAATTGTAGAAAGAGATTGAACATTTATCAAGATACATCCACAGTTAACTTAGACAAGTAAAGCTGAAAATCCCAATTTTGACAAACATTTCATATGACACTAATGACAAATAATTTGAAGGATGACTTGCTTTGGAACACCCCCAATTTACCTTTGCATGCTAAAAGTTAGAATGCCCCTGCCTCTTGCATTACATCTTATTGCTTGGATTAATCACCAAGCTTATTAGCCTTTATAGAGGGCAACTGAAATCAATTTTAATTTTGCTCCAAAAATGAGTTATTTGAAAAATGCCAAACTATATGCATTTTATTTTTTCAGCAAATCTTATCGAAACTCCTTGCTTGATATTTTTGCCATTTTTCTACTAAGGAATTGCATGGTACCAAATTTGATTACATTCAACATTAATCCAACAACTCATGGCCATGTTGCAAGTGGTTGTGGGTCTAATTTACCATTAAGCCATTGCTAGAAATTATAGTGTGGGTCATTATGTAAATTGGTCATTGAAATTAAAATACAAGTACTTAGCCATCAAACTTGGGGAAATATTGGGCAAGTGTGTTATCACTTATCACCCCTGCAGGGGGGTCCACCTATTGAAGGAGGTAATAGCCCATGAAGTGGTAAACTTCCAATCACTGTTAATGGAAAACTTTGTGTCATTTTATACATTATTGAATTTAGAAAGTGTCGTGAAAATTTGAAATTTGAAGTGATCCATAGACATTGACAAGCATCAAGCCAATAGGTGGCCCAAATGGTGTGGACTTATATGTGATTTAGAGCAAGTTTGCATGAATCGTCAATTAGTGGCTCAGTTATCCTACAAAATGTATGCCATGGTTTGGTACTAGATATAGCTCTTGGGTGAATGGAAACTTGGCATTTGAAGAGCTTCTAGACTGCATAGCAAACATAATTGGGAACTTTCAGAACATTAGAAACACATAAAACATCACTTTGCTACCAACTCAAAAAGCTACTAGTTTCAACCAATTTCTGGTGCTTTACATCGTGACACTCTTGGGGTGTTCTAAACATAAGCAACCCCCTCAGCGCCATCTTGGGCAGATAATTATTTTGGGAACACCCCACTCCTCAGATGGTACTCTACTCTTAGGTCCACTTTAGATGACGGTCCAGGGTCCAACGAAATAGAGCAATCCTATTGGCAGTGAAGGAGGATAACGAAATAGAGCAATCCTATTGCCAGTGAAGGAGGATAGCTTACTTAGGTCTTTGCAGTGATAATAGAAGCATCTAACCAATACATGATGGCTTGGCTTATCTCATTCATTATAATCCTTGAAATAAGGATTTGTCGGGGATGAGATGAGCCAAGCTGCTATGATGTATTGGTAGATGCTTCCACCATTATCACTACAAAGACCTGAGTAAGCTATCCTCCTTCACTGTTCACTTACAATCCACTCTTGTGGTATCGCTTGTGGGGCCCAATAAAATTTTCGAAAATTGAAATCAAAGTGATTTTGGATGATTGCAATTTCAACAACATTAAAAAACTCGTCAACATAACACTGTTGTTAGCACTACAACAACCCATGCATGTCTTCATCCTTCAAGGTTGGCTTCTGGGGATTATTATAAGCATGGTGGGAAGGCTCCAAAATGATGGGGTTGTTTCAACACTGCTGAAACAATGGTGGGAAAAGTAAGGGGACAGTCCCCACACCGCTGGGAGAGCCACAATAAAAGTTATTCCAAGCTTCACCATGCAAGCGTCCATTTGCATTTTGTCACCAGCTTGAGCTTTATTGAAAAGTTGTTTATTGCAACTTGGTTACCAAAAACAAAAAAACAAAAAACAGTCCTGTGTTGAGACTCTCAATGTTTCCTCAATCTTCCACTACATTCGGGAAAGTTTTAAAAAATATAACAAAGAGACTAGTGCATTTTCTCTTTTCTTGCTTTTCCACCAAGAACAACTTTCTAATTTACTCTCCTCTTTATCCCTTTTTCTCTTATTGTCATCTTTCTTTTGTTTGGAGCGGTTATGGTACATTTCAACTAGGAATCTCATTTGACCACCATGTTAGTTGTTAGTAACATGCCAAAGCCTAATTGAGGATGAAAAACCAAGTTTATGTCCACTGGTGGAGATGCCTACCAATCGCATTGAAAACGCAAACTGTTATGATAATTTCTAGCATGTTAATCCTGATTCAAAGTGCCACTAAAGAGACCTATTCCAACTGTTCTCACATCTGGTTCAACATTTGCTTGCAGCTGGTAATTGAGCTAGGTCTTATGTTTTTTCTTTTTCATCCCTTGTTTATTGCATTCTCTTGCAATAAAATAAAATGTAAAGCTATTTCAGACTCTACATACACATGCATATGTATGTTTGTACATACATCCATACATACATACATCCTTCACCTTCTTTCTTTTTCAAAATCTTTTCTTGAGTAATACATTTTCTTCAGCTTGTGTTCCTATCAGAGAATGAGAACAATTACCTGGTGAATCAAATTAGTTTACCTTAACTTTGCACTGACATCAGTCAAAACGCTGCAATAGAATACTCATACCCACAAAATTTGTAAGGGGTTTTAGTGTTGTGCCATCATTCATCCACCATGAGGTGAGATGAAGAAGAAGAAGTTCTATTACATCAGTGATAGTATTCAGATCATGTCATGTGGAGCCCAGATTTGACAACAGCTGTAGAGAAGTTTAAAGGCGGACGTGCACCCTCGTCTTTGATCTTAGTTGCTCCAATGCAATGTTTGGAGTTTAGACGTGTGTCTACTAAGACACCCCCATTGGAGGACCTTTCGGGTTGCAAAAGGGGCAAAAAGGAGCCAAACTAAATCTCTTCTTTATCTTCCCCCCCTTTTGGTTGCCGAGACTAGGGATCCACTCACAACTAGTTGCTTCTCAAACTTGTGCAGTATTACATGCATGTGAGCATTTGGTTGGTTCTTGTGGCAGTTTGGCACTGAAATATGGCTTGAAAAATTGCCTTCCAAACATCTCTTAAAAAGCAGTCTTGACTGGTGTTTTCTTCACATGACACTTGTCAAAATTATTGGTTTACTTGCAATTTACTCAACACTTTATTTCATACCAATAGAATTAGAAATATCCACAAGAGGGTTATAAACAAGGGATTTTATTTTATTTTTCCCAATTTTTTTTTCAATTTTGTGAGCTAGGTGGACTAGCCATGGTAGAAACTAAAAACCCCAAATCTCATCTAAATTGCTTCTAAATGTTATAGATATCGCAATTTCTCTAAGGTACCCTCTCCAAACACACTAGGAATTTTTTCTGAGTGCTTTTGGAGCATCATATAACATGTCAAAATGATGAAAAGCCACAATTTTGTTTATCATATGTATTTTGTAATGAAGATTTGGACATTTGTACTTGTTTGGAGAAAGAATTTGGCAACAATGCCACCGCGATCACAGCAGCTGTAAACTAACAATAGAATATGTTGCACCGTCCAAGATATCATGGTAAATTTGTCATCCACAATTGTGGGAACAACCTAATATCTTTCGTGTGCTTGAAGAAAAAACTAGGGCAACCATAAACAAACAGTATGGTAGGAAAGTTGGACACACTGGCTAATTGGATTGCTCTGTTCCATTGTTCAGATCTTATGAAACCGACATGGGTGTAGAACTACACATCATCACTCATGGGACTCTTTAATATTTAACCAGAGTTTGTGTCAACTCTTCCATTCTTTTCACATCTCAAAAACTCTCAAAGTTAAATGTGCAGAGAACAGTTGTTTTTTTCTTACTTGGGGGGGGATGTTTGCTCAAATGGCCATCATCCATAAGAATATTTAGCCAAATTTGGTGATATTAAATTTACAAAAAAAATAATCTTAAGTACCCTTTCATTTTGACAAAATTGACAATTTTCAATTTTATTTTTTTTGGGAATTTTCCCCATGAAACAGGGAATTTGTGACAGCTTATTGCTTTTTCATTTATTTTTATATTAAAAATATCTCAAAAAACTTGCCTAAAAAATCAACAAAGAATAAGAAGAAAACAACAAAATATAGGCGACTATGTTCAGGTAAGTTACCTATTATGATGGAAGTAAATGAAATATTTCATGTAAGTTCTTTTGTATAGTCTATGAAAGCATATTTTTCCGGTTATTTAAAAAAAAGAAAAAAATCGCCAGAAAAACACTGAATTGTGAATTTTGATTCCTTTTTTCCCATGCCCAACATAAAGGAAAAAGACAATAATGGAATGTTTCTGTTTTGTTTTTTTTTTTTGGTCTACAAGCAAACATTGCTTGTCGACATAACTAGGTAGGGTAGCTATTTGCAAACTCCACCTACTTATGACTACAGTTCACAGCAGAAAAATGATCCTCCCCCATCATAATTTTCGCCTTAACCCCAAGATCCCTACCATGCCATTTCAGAAAAATAAACTTAGAAACACCACACTCAAATATTTTCCTTCTTCTTAATCACTCACAAGTCCAAGTTTTTTGTTTTTTTTGTTTTTGGCAATGAGCCTGTTTTTACAAAAAAAAACTTGAAACTATGGAGGCTATCCAAAATAGAAATACTCTATGGAAAGATGGAGTTCCTCTCGCTTTGGCCCAGCTATATAGGTGAGAAGGGGAGGACTTTGGGCAAAACATATGGATCAAAGTGAGGTGCTATTGAAAACACCCTTGGGGATCAGATTGGGAACTTAGGGAACAAAGTGGGAATCTGATGGGAACCCACAGGGAACTTAAAGGGAAAATGTTGGGAACAAAGGAAAAATGAAAAAAAATCCTCCATTTTTTGGCCTGGACTAATAGCCCCATTATAAACTGGGGGTACTTATGATCAATCATATACTTATTTATTGTAGGCATAAGATCATATTTTACCAGTTCCATTGTGATGTCAATCAAGAGGGGCCAGGGGAAGGCTGAAATATGCCCTGGCGGAAGCCATTATCACCCAGATAGAACAGCATCTCACCCTCCCTTAAGCTCAATATGCCCTGGTGGAAGCCATTATCACCCAGATATAACAGCATCTCACCCTCCCTTAAGCTCAACGGTGTTTTTCAGTTTGAGCTAGTATATTCTAAACTCTTGATGCTAGTAGCTGGAGCTGATGAGACTGCAAGGCTCCCTCTCTCACTCTCTCTCTCTCCTTCCCTACTCAGCTAAGCAAACACAATACCACTTTTCCTCCATCAAAGAGAGTGCATGAAAGATCTCTGAATAATGATGAGCAAAAGAACAACTCCCCATGGGAGCTGCCGACCCATGGGGTCCATAGTCCTTGCCGTAACTATTCAGAACCTTCATTGCTCCCTTACTTCCTTGGTCCTTTCAACATGGCCTGTGTTTGTAAGCTTGCAGCCAATAGTATATGACAAACCCATCTGATATGATAGCATTTTTTTTTGTGCCCGACCACACATATTTCTTGGCCAGTTTCCTTTTGGAATGGAAGCAAGGCTTGTGAAGACCACACTCTTGGGGGTGGGGCCACGGCCACCCCTCTGCCTCTGAAAATGGGGTTGGGGGGGGTACCCGTGGTGTTACCTAACCCAACACAAAAAGCACAGCTTACAATAGGTGGTCACAGGTACGATTGTAGTATTATTATGTACATCAACATCAAAGGTGCCCCCACCTTTGCTAGCTTGAGAGCTTTTTTTGGGGTAAATTTTTGGACTTGAGGACTCAGCTTGGAAGCCAGATTTTTGTGTGTGGAAATAAGGGGGTTTTAATTTTCTGCCAGGATACTAGTTTAAAACATGAAGAGTTGTGGATTTTTGGTAGTGGGTGTGGAAGGTGGAGGGTAGGGACTAGTGTTTTACCCAACAATTTGTGTTGTTATTTATGACCAAAATTTTTCATTTGAAATTGGACTAGTTTTGCTAATTATTTAGGAAAATTATCCCCAAAAAAAAATCAGAATTTTGATTAAAAAAGAAAAGCCCCTGGTGGGTAGGGATGTTTTCAGCAAAATAAAATTAAAATTAAAATTAAAATTAAAAAAATTTGGAGGTCCCTATTTCAAAAATTGGAAATTTGGTTTTGAGCTGTGCTGACGGTGATATGTAGTAGGGGGGCTTTGCACTGGACTCCTGGGTGAGGGGTGGTGGGGTTGGTAGTACAGTCGCTTCTATTGCAGTTCACTCATTGGGGAATATTGAAGAAATAAGTGAAAAAATTAATAGCAACTCTCCATCCTGCATGTCATTTTGTATTCTATATGTCGGTTTTCACTATTCTTGCTTCTACTGTTTCCAATTTTATTTTGTCCTTGAGAGGCCGAGACAACAAGTGTGATAAGCAACCACACCAGAGCATCACCTTATGACCCACAACCTCCAGAGTTCGTCGTATTTGGATTATCAAAGGACTAGCCTACTATGAAGGTCGGGTGGGGGGAGGACTTAGTGTTACCAATGATAAAACAATGTTGCCCTCCTAGAGGAATGGGTTGTCTAAATATTGTGACTTCATAATGTATTGTTCAAAATCTGGTGACTTCAGACTTTTTTCCCTCAAAGTATGGCAACTTTGCCATTTTTAAAATTTTAAAAAATCCTTTACACCCTTCACACACTCAATTTGCTTTCTCATTCTCTCTTTTTTTCCCCCCCTTGTGTGAAATTTTGTTGGAAAAAAACAACATCAACAATAACAACACATTGCTTATACACCTAGTACCTAAGCTGGTTCAGCAGCAAGGTGCCTAATAATTAATTATATTTTATCAGTCATGACCAGCAGTGAAAATAATAATAATTTACAATCTGACATTATACTAAATAATGAAGCTATGATGCTTGAGAGCTTCGTTCAGTTTCTTTGCATGGCAGGCATGAATTTTTTAGAATTTTCAAAAAGTAATTAACCAGCCGAGCCTACTAGAGTAAACACTCATAAAAATAATAGGTAGATGTCTTCATTTGTGATGGTTTTTTTTTCTTAAATTTCCTCTTTTTTTTCACATAATGGGCAACATTCATTTGTGATGGTTTTTCTCTTAATTTTTGGTTTTTTTTTTCGCATAATGGGCCACATTCATTTGTGATGGTTTTTCTCTTAATTTCATTTTGCCCCCATATGGGCAACATACCTAGGTTTTTCATTTGTAATAGTATTTCTCTTAATTAAAACAATTTCCCCCATTAATGGGCAACATACCTAAGTCGTCATTTGTGATGATTTTTCTCTTAATTTTATTTTCTTTCCCCCAATAATGGGCAACATACCTAGGCCTTCATTTTTCTTTAGGGAAAATCGTTTTTCTTTTGGCCTAAAGTCTGATGATGACTTTGGGTCTCCTCTCAAAAACTGGCAGGGAAAACTGCCAACGATTTCCAGCCAAACTGATGATGACTGCATGTGCAGGGCAGGCTCAAAATGTTTTTTCCTGCAGCCCTAATGTTTGTTCGACTCTATCTACTATTTACCATCCTGCCTTTCGACACACAGTAACTTGACAAGTAAACGTTCGGTAACTTACTGGAGTAGTTACCCCCTCAACACGCGTCCAACTTTCCAGATGCCATGTGGAATAATCATTGGTCAAAGATTGTACCAAACCTGCTACAATAACCCCCCCCACCCCCCCTCCACCCGGCCCCCCTTCGAGTTCCCAAGTTCCCAAAAGTTCTAATAGAGTTCCAAATGTGTAACAATCCCTTCTCGTTCCTGTGTTCCCATAACGTTATGCAAGGGTTCCAATTGTCTTGTCCACATACCATCCATCCATCCATGGTGGTACATTTGTAGCAGCCCGTTTTTTTGCTGGCTATATGTATATGTATATATATATCGCCAAAATGCTATAATCAAGTGGTTTCTGAGATTTCCGATAGCATTAATTAGACCAAAATTTAAGAAAAATCACCAGATTTCTATACTTGGTTTTCAAAATAAGTAGCAAAAAACTTATAGAGGGAAGTTTCAGAAATGATTTTCATATTTAACTCGTAGCCAAATTTGGTTAAATATTTTTATGGATGATCGTCACTTTAGCTACATCACAAAATTGACAAAAGAAAAACACTGGTTCAACTTCGTTGCTGCCGGTTCACTTTGGCCCGGCAGTTTTCTGCGGTTCCAAAGAGTTCCCGGGTATCGCCGGTAGTATTTATCGGTAGGAGGCAGCCGCAGTTGGGGAACGGGGGTTGCCCGAGGGTTCAAGGCCGGGTCGGCGTCTGACAAGAAGGAACTGGGTCAGCCTTATAAAGAGAACAGCGAGGGGGTGCCGTCGTATTCGCGGCATTTCTTCGCAGTGTAGGTTGATGTACTCCTTTCGACATCTGCGTTTAGCTGGTTCGATTTCGCTCTTCACTTCCAAAGATTAGATTTTTGTTGTTGCACAAATAGAGCTTGGTAGGTGCGAGATTCAATCGCTTTGCGAGTTTGGTGAAGAAGTTGCCTTCATATTTGAAAGATTTGAATTTGACGACGTAAGTACTAGTGACGGGGTGTGTTTTCTAGTGTTGTTTAGAGGCAAGTTTTTTGGATCTGTGTATTCTTGGGTTTCCAGCCTCTCTCTCTCGCTAATCGTGTGTCGCAGAGTGTGTAGTCTGATGAGAAAATGAAGAAGATTGTGGGTCTAATCAGGACGTTCTTCTGCTTCTTCTTGTGATTGATGTCGTTGAGTGTTGTAATTTTAGAGGCTTGACTCACAGCTTGTAGGCTAGCGAGGAGGAGAGGGTGACTTGAGCTTTGGGGTTAGGAAGGTAGAGCCCTTGGACTGTGTAGAGGAGGCAGGGTGGTGGCAATGAGCCTCGTGAGAGAGCGCTCTGGACGATGCTGCTGCCTGTTTTGAACAGCATGAGTGGAATCGTTGAAGCAGCAGGTGAGTTTGAACACTCTCATCATCAATTAATCTCCACGGCTCCCTCGTCTTATCCCGCTTCTGCTTGCTGTAGAAAACCTCGATTGAAGGCCCTTTCACCTCGCTCATGTCTCTCGTCTCGTCATGTTTCCCTGTTTGCGGTCGGTTTGGTCGGTTGCTAGGATGTGGTGTTTCAGTAGAATTTCTATTGACAAGTGCTTCGAAATGCTGCTGCAGCAAGGCTGGCATATGGAAGCGGTGAGAAAGAGAGAGCCCACCAAGAGAGCGCAATCCTGAGGAAGGTGAAAGTGAGGTAGAGAAAGCAAGCGAAAGGAGGCTGAGGTAAAAAAGGAGAGAGACACAGAGGGATAGAGACGTACACAAACAGAGACAGAGACACAGAGAGGCTGTATAACAACATACATGGATATAGCAAGCCCCCGCACGCGTGTGGGGAAGTACGAGATAGGTAAGCTCCTTGGAGAAGGCACTTTTGCCAAGGTTAAGCTTGCCAAGAACAAGGAGACCGGCGAAAGCGTGGCCATCAAAGTCATCGACAAGGAGAAGATTCTCAAGCACAAAATGTTAGAGCAGGTAGCTACAGAAAACACTCGGAACCCGTCTCTCTCTCCCACGCTTCTCTGAAACAGCTTGCAACTCTTTCTAATTACGTTATGGGTACTCTTTGTTGCTATCTATTTTGGACAGATCAAGCGAGAGATTTCTACAATGAAGCTGGTCAAGCATCCGAACATCGTCCAGCTTCTAGAGGTCAGCTCTTCTTCTTTCCCATACAGTTAGGGTTTCTTGTTCTTTGGTAGCTTACATTGGTACACACTGGAAACAAGCAATCTGCTTCAGAGCAGTCTGGGAGGGGAGCCCATTCTCAATGTTTTGTGTACCTGTCACTGGATCTGTTGATCGATTGATTTCACAAGGAGTTGGATTCAAAAACCTTTGGTGACAGTGTGACATTTGAATCTGCTGGCAGGTGATGGCAAGCAAGACAAAGATCTACATCGTCATGGAGTATGCCACAGGTGGCGAACTCTTTGATAAAATTGTGAGCCTTTTCTTTTTTAAAGCACATATGGAATTACTTGTCAGATTATTTGTTTTTTTTTCTTTGGCAAAGAATCAACTCGTGTTCATGACAAAGAGAGATGTGCATAGTACTGAGCAAAACCCTAAGTAGTTTGCTTTTTGTTTGGCCATGGCCAGGTTCACCAAGGACGGCTCAAAGAGGAGCAATCAAGGAAATACTTTCAACAGCTTATAGATGCAGTTGACTATTGCCATAGTCGGGGTGTGTACCACAGAGATCTCAAGGTGTGTGTTGTCACAAAGTGTGAATCTCACATTATTTTTGTTGTGCATGTGGTCAGTCTTTTGCCATAACATTAGGCAAGTTCTCTAACATAAGAGAACAAACATTGTAACATGATTTGCCCTCTTATGTGGTTTCTGTTCTTATGCTATGTCATAACTAAAATTATATTGTTGTTATCCTCTGCTTTTTGACAGCCAGAAAATCTGCTCCTAGATGCTGCTGGAAATCTGAAAATTTCTGACTTTGGGCTGAGTGCCTTACCACAGCAATTGAGGGTATGCAAAACTGTTCAATGCTGAATTACATGCATTCTAACAACTATAGAAGTTTTTAATATCTCATATGTTATGTCAGATGCTGATTGTTCAAGAATATTGCACATGTGTAAGATCCCTGTTTGAGGATCGTAGTGTGTGGATGGTGTGATGTTTTTTTTTAATGTTTAGGAGGTGGGGTTTGTCTTGCAGGAGGATGGCCTGTTACATACGACTTGTGGAACTCCAAATTATGTAGCACCAGAGGTAAAACTCCAAGCTACTATTAGTTTAAGTCCATCAAGGGAGAAATTCAAAGTAGAGTCCCACCACAGAATGAAACAAGTGTGGTTGGCACTAGTCTCTGTGCTAATTGTACTATTTTGTCTTGTTTGCAGGTGATTGTCGATAAAGGCTATCATGGGGCAACTGTGGATTTATGGTCATGTGGTGTCATTCTCTTTGTTCTCATGGCTGGCTACTTGCCTTTTGATGACCCAAACCTCTTGAACTTGTACAGAAAGGTACATGAATTTTGTGCCCTAAATTTTCCTTTTTGATTTTACCATGGTCATAGACCTGTGCAAACCTATGTTAGAGAACAGGGCAGGCATCTGTAAGTGAAATTGACATTATGATCTGGAGATTAGCTTCTTGATCATCTGCCTGTGATAACTGCAGATATACAGGGCAGAGTTTTCTTGTCCATCCTGGTTCTCATCAGGTGCTAGGAAACTGCTTTCCAAGCTCTTGGACCCAAATGCTAAAACTGTAAGTTTTTCCAGCATTCCCTGATGTGTTTTCAAAGTTGGAAATGCAGTTTAGAATGGGGAGAGTAGAAAATGGAATTGCATAGCATGTCCTCAATAATAAAAAAGCATTTTGACTTACAGCAATGGATGATACTTATGGTTTTGAGAAAAGAAAATTGAGGTTGCATCTCAACATCTATTTGATGTTGGGTCTTTTATTTTCTAGTGGGTGTGGAATCCACAGTGGCATAGAGATTACTGACTCTGCTATAACTGAGTTATGACATGATGGTGGGTGTAACAGCGTTACACTGCAGCACAAATTTACAAGAATGATTGGTTCAGGAAAAGCTACAAACCAGCTCAACACACAGAAAAGTTGAATGTCACTCTTGAGGATATCAATGCAGTATTTAATGACTCATCAGTAAGACTTCCTAATCTCCCACTTCTCTTGATGCAGATCTTCAAATTGTACATGTGTGTGTGTGTGTGTGTGTGTGTGTGGCTCTGATTCCAGAAGGGAAGGTGGTTGTCACAATTGCTGTCTTGTTGCTCTAAAAGAATGTCAATTTTAAACTGAATGTACAAATAATTTCCAGAAATTGTTTCCTTATCACATTTCCTTGTAAAACATTCCAGGAATTTCTGGTGATGGAGAAGAAAGAGATGAAGCCTGCATCAATGAATGCATTTGAGCTAATCTCCCTGTCATCTGGACTTGACCTCTCTGGCCTGTTTGAACAACCACAGGTATGGCAGAACATGCCTCCAGTATTTTATTTTTGTGCAGTTTGAGTTCACATGTTGATCAGATCAGTTCATGCTTATTTTTCTTTTGCTCCTGTAATCAACCAAGTTTTGTAGACCATATGTTGTCACTGTTACTACTTTCCAATTTCAGCAGCCAGAAGTTTAGGGTTAACGGAGCAGTTCTAGATCTGTTATGATAATTGTGTGCGCCCTACAGGATGTAGAGAAGGGGGAGACACGCTTCACAAGCAAAAAATCTGCTAAGGAGATAGTAAATACCATTGAGGAAGCTGCAAGACCCCTAGGCTTCAATGTACAGATACAAAATCACAAGCTCAAACTTCAAGGAGACAAGCAAGGTCGAAAGGGACAACTGTCAGTCTCCACACAGGTGTGTTCTGTTTGTTCATGAGTTGGAATGGTCCTGCAGTTACGACACTGAGCTTCTTTAAATTAGCCATGATATCAAATTCTTTCTGCAGTACAAAAAAAATTACTTTTATCTGTCTGCTATATAACCTGACCTCCAGTTCTGAGCAAGATTTACCTACCACAAAATAAAATTCTGTTCTTTGTGACTTTGGTCATCTTGGAGATACCAAAGATGACATGGTATGTTTTAATGCTAGGGTTAATTTCCACTCCACTGTACACAACTCATCACTCTGACCCACCAGCAAACACCAGTGCTGTGCATAGCATCTTGTTTGAAAAGTGGTTGATTGTTTATTTTTGCTTTGAGTTCTGTTGTTCCTGGCAAGTATCTAATACCTGTTCTTTGTTGTGACTCCAGGTATTTGAGGTGGCTCCATCTCTATTCATGGTTGAGTTGTCAAAAAACAATGGTGACACTATTGAGTACAACCATGTAAGCATCTGATTTTATGTACATTGTTTTCTTCAAAAACACTGCAATTGGTGGCAGAGGGGACAAACTAGACCCTTCAGAATTCAGCCAAATAGATTCTTCTGCATTCTCAATGGGTGCTGTGATGCAATCATTGCTGATCTGCGTATCGGTTGGATTTTATAATGGTTGCAGTTTTGCAAGAACTTGTCAAAGGGCCTGAAAGATATAGTCTGGAAAGCGGAAGAGGCAGACACAGCATCAGGAAACTAGAGCATGGAGGATCAGCAAGTTCAATTTTTCATGCACAGCTTTTGCAGCTCTTGCTAATGTTGCTAATTGCAAACAATGCCCCTCAGACACGTTAGTCAAAACCTGTGTCTAGACCTTGCATTTGGAAGGAGCTTGATCCTTGTTTAACAGATACTTGGACTTGCTACAATCTGTCTCATTTATTTTAGGTTTGATTCTTGCCTTTTGATTTGTACAGGAAAGAACTAGTGAAACAAAAAGCCTGGGACCAAAATTTTGCAGAATTTGATTCTAAAATAACAAAGTTTACAACCAAAATTTTGCAGATGGTTGACTGTAAAATAGTTGTGCAGTTGCAGGCCAAAACTTTGTACAAAGTTGCCAAATATTGGTCTGTATTTTTCATTTGGATTGGAAAAACAAATGGTTGATGAGGCTTTTTAAGTATCATTGGTTCATTGCATCAGTAAACTAGACATTGGTGATATGCTACAAATTTTGTAATATCACAAATAATTTTTCTCTGTCTAGCCACTGACTGGTAAAAGATGCAGAGTTGAAATTTGTTTGGGTCATACAGTTTTGATGAATATAAAAACTATCCTTTTCCATAACCAGACAGACAGAGACAGTATATACATGGTGTAGAAAATACATGCTCCTCTGCACACCTGCATCCATAACCACAGACCCATTTTGTATCTCTTATCTGTTTCAAAAGCCATGCGTGGGAATTGCAGAATTTCTGTTTAATATATACAGAGCTGTAAAATTGGGGAATGAGACTTCCAGTCAGCTGTATATGATGGAGATATGTGATATCCTTCATACATCTAGCACATCTGTCCCATGTGGAAAATTAAGTTCATGTCTGCCAATGCTGAAAACCATTGTTGTTTCCACTGATGATAATGGCCTTCAACAGATGAGTCAAGGAGCATCTTGTCACTGGTTATGCTTCAAATCAGGATATCTCCACTTCGGCAAGTCAATTGCTCACCTCATTACAACCTGACAAACTACTAGGACATTCACAATGATCCATCCTTTCTATCAGTGTAACCTTGTGCAACAAAAAGCCTTACATTGCTGTGCAATTCATTATCATCACACTTGTAGAAGAAAAGCTCCTGAATTTCTCCTCTCTATCCTGACCATATCTATAAATCTGAGAACTGTAGTTTTTGAGGAAACAAGAACCAAATAATAGAGACAAGAAGTGGAGAAGAGAGTGTAGATTGTGTATTCGCTAAGTTTGTGAGAGTACAAAAGGGGGAAAGAGAGAAAGAGAGCTTGATGATGTAGATAAAAGGTCTACATTGATGCACATGCGTTTCGAGGAGGACACCATTGCACAACTGTGCACCCACCTTCAACTCTGGATGTAACAATTATCCAGACAACAGCCTGAAGTATATAGGTTCAAGACCAATTACAGAAGCTCTAGCTAAGTTCATGTAAAGGAGATCACCAACACCGTGAAAATCATATCATGTGGTATATGAATGATGCAGCCCTTCATCATCAGTCTAAGATTTCAGAAACATTGTTTGGAAAACACGAATACAACATTGGTGGAAGAAGGCTGACACCCCTACACCCACCACCCACAGTTGAAGCTCCCACAAAGCAATCTGCAAGCATAAGCCTTGCATGATAGAAACATCTGGTCATCACCACCTCACAATCTGAGGTTTACCCACAAACCTGAAAATCAGCCAGCTGGATGTACAACATGTGCAGAGACTGTTAGGGAAAAATCTACTGAAGGGAAATGGTGCTTCCACCACCAGGTGGCTTCCTTATCCCACCGACGTGATCTCGCCCTGCAGGCTTGTCATCAGAGAAAATGTCACTGCCAGAAAGCTCCTTGAGCTTTGCCTGACTGAGATGGTGATGGAGATTCTTCTCTGATGCCAAAGCATTCTCATCACTGAAGATGTCATGTCCTGAAAGCTCCAGCTTCTTCTGATCATGCAACTTCCGAGCAGCTGAATCACTTTCATCTTTTGGGCCAAAAGAGATTTGGGAATGCCCACCTGCAGGATTAGAGACTTTGACAGAAGTATGGACATTTCGAGCTGGGGGTTGTGCTTCTCCTCCTGGAGATCCTTTTGCTGCCTCTTCCCTCTTCAACTCCAGAGCTCGAGATGGTTTTGGTGGCTCTGGAGGAGGGGGACCGAAAATATTGCTGCCAATCAGTTCTTTGGCTTTGGCATTTGATACAACCCGGCGTGCTGCAAGGTCATCAGTAGTCTCAACGGTTCCACTCAGCTCTTTCTGCTTGGCTACTTCTGGAACTGTGACTGGCTTCTTGGGTGATGCACATTCTTCTCCACCAAAGGAAATCTGGCTGACCCCACCAGCTGGCTGGTAGCAGCGAACACTGGTTCTGTCCACTGGTGGTGTACCCCCGTTGCTATCGCTATCAACCCCAGTGAAAATACCACTCCCGTACATTTCTCGTTTCTTCAAATCGGAACCAGGTCTCCTCTTGAGCAGAGCCTCGGCTTCTTCCGCTGAAAGCTGTTCTCCAAAGGTTATATGGCTGATTCCCCCCGCCGGCTGCTGCATGCGGATGGTGGGTCGTCCTACAGGACTATCGCATGCAGTAGTTTGATCAGCACCAGCAGCAGACTGAAAGGCATTGCTGTCGTTGGTAGCAGTATGACGACGCACAGGAGTAGCAGGCGAACGAGTGAGGTCGGGACCCTCTGACCAGCTGAACAAGTCGAAAGTCGTCGGTCCTCCTGGTGGCGTTGCGCCCCTTCTGCTACTAGCCGAGACCCCGTTCTCAACAGACATTGTCACCAATACCTTGAAGCTGAAGCTGAAGGCTACTCCCTTGTTTTGTCCCTTCCTTTCCCCCTATGATCTCTTGCTTGAAAGATGCGTTCCTTTCTTCGCAACACTTCACACCCACACCAAACCCGTATTGCCGTCACAAATGCATCAATGCTAACAACCACGCACGCCCGTCCGCCCGCGCACGCACCCGCCCACCCGCTTGAAACAACAGCTGCACGAACAAAACAGAGCGCCACAACAATAAACTTCGAGAAAGTTCCGAAAAGACCCGCTCTTTCTTTCGTCGCCGTTTCTTTTTCTTGATCAGCTTACACACACACACTCTCTCTCTCTCTCTCTCTCTCTCTCTCTCTCAAAAAGAACCGCGCTTTCTTTCGTCGCCTTTCTTTTTCTTGATCAGCTTCTTTACTCTCTCTCTCTCTCTCAAAAAGACCCGCTCTTTCTTTCCGCCTCGATCAGTTTATTCTCTCTCTCTCCCCCGACCTCCGAAACCAAAAGAAGACCCACAACAGCGAGCGACAAGTCCAAAAGAAAACGCAAAAGAGAGACACAGAGAGAGAGAGAGCTACCGAAGGAACCAGAACAGAAGTCAAGAAGAAACGGCTATCGCCAGTTGCATTCCCAATAATCAGTCGGTTCCTGGCAGCAGCGCGCACACACCAGAAAACGGAAACAACTGCATCAAATGGGCACACAAAATGATGAACCTCCAGTTAGTTGCTACCTCCAGTTATTAAGTAACTCACACTAGGCAGGTAATAAACAAGCTAACTACACCCTCAAACCAAATGACGTTATTAGGGGACTTGAAAAACTGTGGTAGGTAGGTAGGTAGGTAGGTACCTTCCTTTGGTGAGGTGAAGGCCTTCACCCTCCCTAGAGGGCTGTCCAAAACTATTGCTCCCTGGTGCAGCCACCCACTTCCCACCCACTCGCTTGTTGTTCTAGATTGTTCCTTTTCAGGCACTCTCATCATAGTGCAAGTTTTGGGAACTTGAGCTCTCTTGTTAACTCACTTCCACCTGACACCACCTGACACTAGAATAGTCCAATTTCAGAAAATATGTTTTTCGTTGACTATAAGCTCAACACATTTGCTCTTCCAATTGACACCATAAACTATAATGCTCAAAGTTAGCAATGCCATCCATAGGCCTTCTTGACTCACCAATTGAGGTTCCGGGTAAGCCCGCTCCTTTTGTTTCAGCCCCAATAAGTTGCCTCTTTACCCTTCAAGGTTCCTAGTTTGGGTCTATTTCCATTAAGCTGTGGTGATCAAAGTTACACTCAAAATACTCGGATCACAGCAGCCTAATAGAAAGCCATTAAAATGTAGCCTTGTTTCTTGCCGCATGGATATTAGGTACTTTCCATTGGAGCACTACAATTGGGCTGGAAAATATTCAAGTAATTAGTGCTAAGAACATTTCATATGTAAGGTACTTTCTAGAGAACTTGATAATAACACATTTTCCCATAAAATAATGACATATGTAGTGTTAGGGTAATTCATAATTTGATTCATAACTAGCAAAGCTTTGCATTTGGTCAATGCTTGACCAATAGAGGTACAAGGTGATTGTGAACACAAGTAGATGGAACAAATGTAATGGAAAGTTGGTGTAGTGACATAATCTACAATTGCAAGAGTCTAATGGAAAGAGGCCATTAGGACATTTGGCCATTAGGTTGTTGTAATCACAAATGTTTTTGAAGTTCTTAACATTCATTATTACCTACAAATTTTCAATCCATTTACAAGCCTCCTATGGAAAGTGCAGTCCATGTAGGAATAAATAAGGCCAACAAGGCCTTATTTCAATGTTTCTCCATTAGGCTGTTGTGATCACATTTACACTCAGGATTATGATGGCCTAATGCAAAAGGACCCTTACTACTTCAATGTCTTGTCTGGAAATAGACAATGGATTTAGGTGAAAGAGTGGATATGATAAGAAGAGTTCTTCACCCAACATTAAGATCATGCAAATTGTTACAAACTTCATATTTTGCCTTTCAATCATATTTTAACCCTTAAAGTGCTAACTTTGCACCCTTTTTCTTTTATTTGTAAACTTAGAAATATTTTCCAATGTTCATTTATGAATGGAAAATCAACCATTAGGTTTGAAGTTTACAACATCAAGAAAATTTGGTATAAATTTTAGTCAAATTTCAATAACAAATGATGAGATGGCAAAGTTAGATTGAGTTTCTGTGAGAATGGTGAAGGTTAGAAGGTTGGATCCAAAGTTTCACCATGCCAATAGTTAACTTTTAACATCACATAATGCATGAATTTTAATATGCCATTTGCAATGACCAAATTAGATATTTCATATAAAAAATTCAAGTCAAAATGCAATTCCTTAAATAAAAACAAACCCTTGCAATTTTCATAATGTGAATATGAGAAATTTTGAAATAAGGAATGACTTAAAAAGGAAGCCAAAGTTGATCCCAACATTTGAATTTACTTATAAATTAGAATTAACCCCTTGTCACCCACATAGAATTTTCATTAGTAGTTAAAAGCCCAATGCATGCACTTGTTTGGTCAAAACCTCACCCAAAACAACATGGAAACTCCTCAATTATTAGAACATACACATGTGAAAGCTTTAACAACCACAATATATATACATGCACACACTCCTACATACCAACATTTTCAACACCCATTTTAAATTATGAAAAAAAATCCATTAAATTTTATAGAACATTTGAAGGTGGACAAGTTGCATTTTAAATGCCAGTTATTAGAACTGATGTTACCTTGCAATTGTCAAGATGAACAGTACATGTCAAAACTATAATATGTTATAAAATATTAAAACAAACTACATATTTTATTTATTTTTCTTGAGATGTTTTCTATCATATGTTTCCTTAAACTCATTTGTAACTCATGACAAAACCTCCCCCACCTCCATAAAAATGGAAATACAATACCCCATTGAGAGACAACATAACACTTGAATCATCCAACATTTATCAATTTCAAATTATGAATTTTTGGTTCCATTTTTGTAAAATGGTTCAAAAGATTGATCATGTTTCCTAACTATTTTTAAAACTTTACAACATTATGAATTACATGCAAATATTCGTTGCTTGAGTTGGAAAAGGCCTTGGGTTTGCATTTAGAAATCTTGAATGATTCAATTGTAACAATAATTGTAAATAAGAAACAATTTTTAAAAAAATTTAGAATGAGAAAAATTGGTGGATCTTTCAATTTTATTTTGATTTGAAGAATCGTTTTTTTGAAATGTCAAAGTTTGATGCAAGGTTAGCGTATGATTTTTGAAAAAAAAAAACCCAAAGGAATTTGGGAAAAACAGAAGACTCATAATATGTTGTTTTGTAAAAATCCTATGTAATAAGTTTTGTAAATTATCTTTTAGTTCCTTTTATCCCTTATTTTTTTACTTCATGTATTTATATTTAATTTTTATTGGAGCAAAATATATCCTAAATCATTTTGTGAGCTTATTATGGTTTTTGTATTTGTCCTCGTATGATCATATTTTTAAAGTTCATTATTTTGTTCCTATCTCTTTCCTTGTAGGGTTCTTTGTCCACATTATTTTGAAGATCTTGGGTTTTTTTGCAAGTATTGTGCTTTTTATACATCAAAGTGTGAGAGGTGTGGACCAAAAAAACACATATATACCTTGTTTTGGTGTATGTTTTTAAAGGTTTTTTCATGTCTTGAAGCATCATCAATGTTATACTACATTTTTTACATTTACCACATCAATGCAGTAGGCCATGAGGACAACACCTTGTCTTTTATATAATCCTTGCAACTACTACCCTATTTCTACAATGTGTAACAATGTCCCTTAATGTCACAAATGTCCTTTAGCTTGAATGCATCATGTCACAAAATGAAAGGCACCATGAATCTAAAATTAAGATAGATTGATATGTGCAAGCAAAATAGGTCTCCCATCATATTCAAATGTCCAAACTTGCATAACCATTTGAAAATTCTAGGGATGATTACACATGTTGCCTTTGAAATGCATTGATTTGTGACTTGTTCACAAGCTGGTGTTATTGAAATCCCGATAAATATTTTTTTGTTGACTATGCATGACCTACTAGATCAAGTGGTTGAAATCTTATATTATTTCAAGTGCTTGTGTGGTAACACCCATTTCCTTTTCAATATCCAATGTGGATTTTAGTGTAATATTGTCTTGCCCTAGGATATAGAAGTAACGTTGTCTTTGATATAAGCATAACCACTTCTACTAGCACCTTAATATGAATAGTGTGAAGGCATGCACTTGGATTGTCAAATGTTTGCAATTTTGGTTTTTCTTATTTGTTGGACTCAAAAAGTTTTTTTTGTTGTTGTAGGTTGAATAAAGTTATTTTCCTTTAGGTCATTTTGTAATAAAAGATCTAAACTTTTCTGTATTTGAAGTATTGTGGTATGTTCTTGCTATAACTACCCAACAACAAGGTATTTTCCCCTGAAAAATATAGCTTGTCACATCAATCATGATACTTGAATCATATCAATTGCAACAAATTCTTAAGAATTTTGAATGTTTTGTTTTTCCAAGTTGTGTATATTCTATAAGGTTTTTCCATGTCAATTTCCTCCAACATTTCTTTTTCCTAATATAACAAGTGTGAGTTTGATTTGTAAGATTTTGTGAACCAAAGGAGTTGGACATGCATTCATCAAATGGGTTTCATTTTGTCCATTTGTAAACTTATGAAATAATATCCGTAATTGATATCAATCTTTTGTATAGGTGAAGTTTCTAGTTTTCTTAGTAAAAAAACTAATGCACAAATCATAATACCATGACAAATGATGGTCTTTTTGTTTTAATATGATTGTAGTTAAAAAACAATTTCATGGGACAATTTTAACCACATTTCACCATTTAAAAATACATCGATTCAATCCATAAATGGTCTATGGAACTTAGGAAGAACCTTGGATAGGTAAATATTGTTGCGTACTTTATTAAAGCACCCAATTCATATATGGGAGAAGTTTGGTGTCAACTTTTTGCCACTAAAAGTACATTGGATCAATCCACAATTGGCCCATGGAACTTAGGAAGAATGTCGCGCTCCCAAGTTCCTTGTAGACCCACTTGAGGGTCCAAGTATGCGGCAATGCGGAAGCGGTTGGAACTTGGGGCACGATCCCAACTTCCAGCACTAGAGGGGGGTAAAAGGGGCGTGTTAGAAGTCCCGGGAAAGACTAGGAAGAGTGGACAAGCTTTACTCACTCACACGGGCCTGCATGAAACCACACAAAGTGGTTAGAACTCATTCTGGGTCCTTTTGGTGTTGGGACAGCCACGGGTGA
>Ga0209208_10001119_pt1 | contig 37305 bp, 17 predicted proteins | sample S1TSphfallax_3_FD_187694 | JGI IMG/M metagenome (GOLD analysis project Ga0209208, IMG submission 187694) | Host-associated microbial communities from peat moss isolated from Minnesota, USA - S1T2_Fd - Sphagnum fallax MG (SPAdes) (version 2) | ecosystem: Host-associated > Plants > Peat moss >...
AAGATGAAATAAATTAGAATAACAAAAAACAACCAATAATATCCTCACATAATCGAAAATAGCCTAAGATGAAATAACTTAGATTAGCCAAAAGCAACCAATAATATCCTCACATAATAAAAAATAGCCTAAGATGAAATAACTTAGATTAGCCAAAAGTAACTTATAATAGCTGTAAGTAACCAAAACTAAAATAATTTATAATGGCCAAAAATAACATAGAATAGCCAAAAAACTTATAATAGCAAAAAAAAACCTAAAGTGAAATAATCTAAAATAGCCAAAAGTAATTTAGAATAACCAAAAGTAACTTAGGGTGAAATAACAAAAACAAACCAAAAGTAATTGAAAATAACCATAAATAATTGTAAATTATGTGGGGTGAAATAATTTAAATTATTGAAAAATAGTCATATAATAATTGAAAGTAGCTTAACATAGGTAGTATTATTATATTAGCAAAAATCTTATCCATTTATCAAACATTTGTTTTCCCAAAAGAATGGTCATAAAAATGTTATTGAATAGTGATATTCAATTTATTTTTTTGTTCAAATGATTTTAAACTTTCAAAAGAAAATAAATGTAATTATGTTCATTAATGAAAATTTTAAAAATAACTCTAATTATTTCATTTAAACAAAATTTCAATAAGATATGAATTTTCAAAGTGTATGTTTTTGTAATGTTTAAAACGAAGTATTTTATAAATAAAATCTAATGTAACATATTATCACAACCAGTGGGGTGGCTTGATGGTAAAGGTGTTTGCCTCTATTCCAAAGGTCAAGGGATCAAACCTCATGGATGGTGTTATGTGGTCAACAATGGTATGTTGATCGAATACTTTCTTATATAATTCTTAAAATAGGTGCCTAAGTTGATTATGTGGCCTACCTACATAGGCTAGGTTTTAAACCTAACCTAGATAGTGACATGTGTCAATAATTCGTAGGCTAAAAAATCATGAAATTATCAATAATATTATATATTAAATAATTAATTTTTTTATTGAATTTCATGTTGGCTAATTAATTAACTAACAAGTGAATGGCTTAATAAATTTGTATTTCACTTGAGAATAACCTTGTTTCACTAGGTACTAGTGAAACAATTCATTGTCCATAGCAATTGGTCCCCGTTCACTAGGGGGTTAAACAATTTCACTAGATAAAAATGTCCAAATTACTCAAAATCTAATGAAACCCATAGTGAATTAAGACACATTTTTTAGTGGTGATTCTACATCATTTATTCTTTGCATTATACCACTTTTAACTAGCCCATGGTGCTTTTCTTTCTTTCTAGAGTTTCCCATGAATTGTTTTCTTTAAAATAACCTTTTCAAACAAAAAATAAATATGTCGAAAAAAAAAGAAACTCATGAATTATCAAAGGACAATGTAACATGTTGAAAGAGCAAAGCTTTCCAAAAATGATAACTCTACTTTAAAAGAGGAACATCAAAGTTGAACACAAAAACGTTCACGACCCACATTTTTCCCTTCGAAACCAAAATTTTACATTTATTTTCAAACCTAGTAAAACCTTATGAAACAAGATCATGATGTCATTTGTCACATATTCGTCACAATGGATGAATTCTAAAAACCATGAAGGCACATCAATCAAGTCCAAATGAACCGTGAACCAACTAGAAATTCCAAAACTATGGGCCTCTAACAAAAAATTTGAAAAACAAGATTTTTTTTGACTTATTGGGACTTTTGAAAATAAGGTTCAATTTTGACCATTCAAAAGTCCATAATTGTTTTTTAATTAATGATTTTTAGAAAATGATTTCAAATTTGAATTATTTATTTCATTGTTCATTTTATACTTAGTTGCTAATAATCATATGGATTGAAAATCAAGATCAATACCTCAATTGAAAACTTTCCAAAACCCTAAACTAGTCCATATTTTGGGACTTCGATAGTCCATAACTTATCATGAATGTATTATTTTGAAATAAAATTTATAAAAAAACACTTCATAATCAAGTTGGTGATCTATAACTAATGCCTAGTTGAGAAATAACATGTTATATTTTTTTCCATAAGTGTTAAGCATGTTGCATTTTGTAGAATTTTGAATTATGCCACACAAAGTGAGCCATCATACTTTACATCCACCTTCAAACAAAGTGATGTTGAACATTGATGTGTTTTATTTGAGCATATTGGGTTGGATTTTTCGTCAACAATATTTATTTCCATTTAGTGGGTACTAAATATTTCCCTCCTTTTGTGTAAGAAATTTATCTCCATCTAATGGCCATTAAGTGGTTTTTTTTTTATATATCAAAAATTTATCTCCATTTGGTGGCCACAATGTGGTACATTTCATCTTTATTTGAAGTTATCACCATTTAATGGCCACTAGGTGGGTTGTTGCTTTTCTATTTGAAGTTATCCCCACCTATTGGCCACAAGATGGTTCACTATTTCTATGTTAAAAATTTATCTCCAATTGGTGGCCATTAGGTGGGACATTACATCTTTGTTAAATATTTATCTTCACCTAGTTGCCACTAGGTGGTTGAATGGTTTTTTATTTGATGTTATCTCCAATTGGTGGACATAAGATTTGTAGCCATGGAGATTGACCTAATGGCCTTAGGTGTGGTTTGAGGATAGAAAAGTGTTTAGAATTCCCTTTCCATGTTAACAATGTGGTTGTTTATGGAACATGAGTTTGTTTTCACACATTTGATGGCTACTGTGTGGTGTGAGTCATACTAACAACCATGCATAGTAGTCTCAATTTTAAAAAATTGCATCAGGGATATTGATGTGTGATAAGGTTATTAGGGTTTTTTAACAATTTCATGTTAGAATAAGGAATGATGAGTGCGCATGGTTGCATGGGGGGTTAGTTTGTTTTCAAAATTCGATATTAGGTGAATAAGGTTTAGGGTTGATTTTTTTCTTTAACAAAAATTGGTAATCATCATTTTAAAACCTCAATTGCATGATTAGGAGTGAGAAGAATTTAAAGGGTTGGGGTTAAAAACAAACACCAAAATTTGTAATGTTCAACAAATCATTGGTTTTGTTTTAGTATTTCATGGACAATCGTGCAAGCGAGGATGACTGAGATTCTTGAAGTAGTTGAAGGGGTGTTAATGAAGGGTTTAATGGAAATAAAATAATCTTCAAACATTGCAATTGTAAGATTAATTCAAAACAACATAACAATTAAAATAAATAATGTGATAAGGTGGTAATGGCAACATGGATTTCATGATGAATGAAGTTTTTATTTAGGTTATGGATAAGTTCAATGAGGAGTTGCAAATACATGTTGATTCCTAGGTTATGCCATAGTGATAATTCATAACCATAGGAAATTTAGGATGCGTCGAATGGTGCAAATTAAATAATCCACCATACTATTAGGAAGTAGTTGACGAATTGGATCGTGTAACCAACGATAATGTTCAATACCAGGAATTGAAGGCCATGCAAAGATGGAAGTGTTTTTAGTTTTATAAAAACCTTCGCAAATTTTTTTAGATTCATCACCATAAGTGAGGTCGACCTATAACAAAATCACCAAGGTACGAGAGTTTAAAGAAATGTGATAATATCAAGTTCGAGGGGGGTTCAACTTCACGATGAGGGCGCACTTCTCGCGGTTCAAAATTTTCATCACGAAAGTGTTAAATCAATGTTAAATATAAGGACAATTCTCAGGGTAAATTTTCATTCATTTATGTGGCTTGAAGCCCGTAAAACGTGGTCATGTGTGATGCCATGAATTCAAGGAAAGGATAAAATCTTCAATCAAAATCAATTTGGTGATGAACTTGTGGAAGACTTGGTACATCAAGATGCGTGATTACAATTTATAGGTCAAAAAAAATGAAGGAAAGGCATAAAGTAACGGTCTAGAACCATGATAAAGTAAAACCTTAAAATCAATGAAAAAAGGTTGAAGTAAAATTTGTTGGGGGGAAAATGAAAAAGATGAAAATGATTATTTTTCTTTTCCTTTTAAAAGCCACCAAGCTTCGAACCTTCCAAAGGCCACCAAACTTCGAACCTTCCAAAGGCGACTAAGCATTAGAAACTTCCATTGGTCACCAAGCAAGATCCTTCCTCATTAACCACCAAGCATGGAACATTCCAAAGGCCACCAAACTTAGAACCTTCCATTGGCCACCAAGTTTGGAACCCTCCATTGGCCACCAAGTTGGGGTCTTCCTTTGTTTCCTTCCTTCTCCTTTTCTTTAAAGGTGTGAATCATTTATCTCTTTATTTTTGGACATGATTTTTTATTTGAATTTTGAAAACCTGTTCCTACAACTTTTTTTGGGAGGATAAGAGTAATGAGTCCTAATAGACAATGGAAAAAAGGGAAAATAGATTGGATCATAGTAATACCTTTGAAAGAATGGAAATGAGTAGGGGTAGATTTGGAGTTAGAAATCTTAGAGAATGTTCATAAAACCTCTCGGGTTTTGTAATATAATTTTTTTAAAATTTAGGTGCAGAGTTTGAAATTTGGCAAGTTAGTGTGCCTTGTAGTTAGCTTTCTAATGAACTAATGTAAGCTATATTTGAATATTGTATGTGAGGGCAACAACATTTTAAGTGATTGGGGGTTTGCTATCAAGTTGAACTTTCTACTTTCGTAAAATCCTCTTGGGTTCTATGGCATAACTTTTTACTGACTTAACTGTAGGGTTGAAATTTGGTAGGCATGTGTGCCTTGTAACTAAATTTTCAATGAATTAATGCAAATTATATTTGGTTAACGTATGTGATGGCAACAATGTTTTGAGTGACTAAAGGTTTGTTGTTAAGTTGAACATTATGTCAATTCCTTAAAAGTTGGTTTAGGTGGGTGGTAGTTTAACATCAAATTTTAAGATTTGAAAAGTTTGAACTTTGAAAATATATCTATCAAATCCAAATTATAAGTGATGCATAGGAGCCAAACTATTTGTTTTCAACTACAAACGTAATTCAATATCTAGAAATACACTTCGCATTTTCCCTTCACCAATAACATATGTACCTTCAAATATAATCATCTCATGGAACTGGGAATAGAGGGACGGAAAGTCACTTCACATGTGGTTTTCATGTCTATTACAACACGTGTGGCCACATTTTGACCTTGTGCATTTTTTTTACGCAAGTGATGGTCATGGTCAAATTATACAATATGGGAATTGGGGGCCAAGAAAGTTGTCCCATGTCTAGTGGGAATTGTTAATCTTGAAAAAAAAAAGGACTAATGAACTTGAATTCCAACAATGAATTTTTTAAAAAATTCCTACGTGGCATCCAACGTCTATGTAAGGGAAAATTGAATAATGTTCACATTATTTTAATGTTGATGTTTAACAAAGTTTGCCAATTCCTATCGTTGATGTTGGGTATGAATTCGAAGAGTTCGACAACAATATTTTTGAAGATTTGGCCGAAGGGTGAAAGTTAGGGTTTTGTTATGGCCTTAGTGGAGATTGGAAGACGACCATTCACTTACTTGGAAACTAGGATGGCAAAGGATATGAAATTAGAAGTAGGACACCATCACGAGCTCATCATTTACCTTTTCCACATCCAACTTCAACATCCCCTTTTCAATACACACCTCCTTCTCCACCATCCATGCCTCATGTGGCATTCTCGTCAATGTCCCCAATTTGAACAACAATTTTTTTCATTGATCCAAGCTATGTATCTAATGAATTCCATAACATTTTTTTTGAAGATTTAAGTGTTTGGGGAAAATTAAGGTTTCATTATGGCCTTGGTGGAAATCAAAGGACCATTGTTCAGTTACTTAGACAACTAAATGGCATTGAATTGCATCTAAGACCCAGGACACCATCACCACCTCCAAATTTGCCTTTGTTACATCAAGGTTCAATGTCCCCACCTCAATGTGCACCTTTGTTTTTCCCATCCTTTCGGCCATGTGTGCCATCCCATTCATAGTCACCCTTTGTAGGACTTGATGGTGTGAGAAATAAAAAGCTTCATCCAATTTTCCTTGATAATGATGAAGAAGATAAGGGGTTAAAGTTTCAAGTGTTTATTCTTAGAGGTCTCAAATCTCCTCCATTCACAAATGTAAGGGACCTTAAGGTGAGTCCCTTACACATCATTTTTAATTTGAAAAGTGTCCTTGAACTAGGAAGTGTATAACATATATGTTTGTTATCACCCATATTAAACATGATGGTTATTTTGAGGTTAGGTCTCAAGGAATTCCTCATGAAGTGTATAAAATAGTATATTATATACATATGGACTTTAGCTTGGCTTTACAAGATGAATACCTACTTGAAAAAAATAGTGAAAAAAACGAGTATTGAGATTGATTCTCAAAGGACTATTGGTCAAGATCTATGCAAAATTAATAAGCATTGTATGTAATTCCCTTACAAAAGGGATAGATAGTAGTTGCTTTGAATGTCCCACTTTAAATAAAATTATTTATCATAAAAACCTTTCTGATTTTCCCCCTAGGTATCCTAATACTCACCTTGGAAATGCATTGTTAGTAGATGATACACCTTATAAAACTTGCCAAAATCCACCTTGTAATGTCATTTTTGTTGAATCTTATGAAGATGTGAAAGAAGAATATAATTATCTTTTGTGGATTTTTTTCCATACTCAGAGTCATTTCATTATACTAAGATTAATGTTCCCACCTTTGTGGAGGATTATCCTTTTGGTATCATTAGAAGTCTCACAAAAAATGATGTCAAATTTTAGACGTTTGAAAAATGCACCATTGCCTATAACGCCAATTTCTATAGAAATCAATTGATATCCGAAATAAGTAGCCCAAAATTTTCCTTTTCTTTTTTTCCTTAAAATTTTGCATGCAAAATGCGCATTTCTTGTCGGATAAACTTGATAAGCCTGTTTTTCATAAGAACCTTAATGTTTCTTTTTTATGTATTTATAGATTCACATAGCCAACATGTTGCTCGTAAATTATACACCATACAAAAGTTTGTTTAATCAGCCATTTAAAGCCATCTTTTTGGAGTCTTTTGATAATGCTCATGGGGATGACCATTATTTGTTGGGGACCATTCTCCCTTGGAATCTCTTCATGTCTTCGAATATGGTGTTTCTTCATTTGTATGGCACAATCCCTTGGGTAGGAATAAATTTATTAAACATGATGATCTTAGACAATATAAAATGTTATTTGTGAAATGAAATAGTGGCTACAAACCTTCATTTTGTAACAATGTGAAATTGAAAATGAAACAAAAAAAATCTTATTAATTTTTCATCTTAATTTCTTTAGTTGAATATTTGAAATATTTCCTTTTAAATCTACTAAAATTTTAATTTTGTTATTGCAAATGTTGCATTTAGCCTTTGTCTTCAAGGCATCTACTTTTGACCTAGTGGCCACTAGGTTAAATTTCATACCTCTATGCAACCATCTAATGGCCACTTGGTGTTCTTTGTCATAATTTTAACTCTCTAGACTTAAATTTACTTAATGACCACCATGTAATATTTGGTGTGTTTTTAATCCATGTGATTATTGAATTTTCCTAGTTTTTAATTTACGAATGTTCAAGGCCAACATTGAAAATTATCTTGAACCATATTATGGATGTCAATCCAATTCTTGCAAATTTTTAGTTAGAGTGACATCTTTTGATTTTTGTAGATTTTTTATTTATGTCCATCTTCATCCATTCGAGGTTTGCATAAGCATTTTCAATCATATCTTTTTGCGCCCAAAAATTTGTTGATTTTTTAATGTGAATGGCGTGATGTGTTACTTCTCACAATGTGTTGTTTTACAAGGGAATCATTGTGTGAAGGGGAACAATATTGACATCAACAAATTAGAATCAAGAATTGGACTGCAACATTTTTGTTTTTAGGGTCCAAAGAAATTTATATTGTGATTTGAAGATGTTGGAAGATGTGATGCAAGTTTTTCCTTTGTTGACACTATAAGCATTTGTTGCCAATTTGTTTTTATTTGGGGACATGAACAATGCACCAACACCTTGGGTCAACTCACTACAAGAACATATCATTATCTTAAAAGGATTTGAATTGTGTGTACTTTGCATGTTGAGGACTACCATATGGGATAGAAGACTAAACATTGTTCATTGACAATGAACCAAGTAAGGCCTTTCAAAATTCCAAGTGTAGCAGTCTTTTCATTGAGTTTTTTTAAGGACATAATTTGTCAAAAAAAGGTCCAATGGTTGGACTTGGATCTCATTTATGGCCAATGTTGGTTGGATTGCTGATGGCAAGGACAATTGGTGTCCATTATGAAATCATTATCAAATATTTAAGGCCTCATTTAACTTTTTCATTGAATTATTCTTGGTTCATGAAATATATGAAAAATGATAATGGGGCTCTAGCATTATTCAACTTTTAGGTATGACCTATTTTTATACCTAAGGAAAATTAATTTAATGTGTTTTCTTTATTCATTTTTATACCTAAGGCAAATTAATTTAATGTGTTTTCTTTATTCACCCTTAAATTATGTTTACTTATCCAATTATTGAAATTTGCTTGTAGTTGGTTCGGATTATTGTTTGTAGTTCTAAAGGGCAAAAAACAATGTTCTCTAGTTGGATTTTTATTTTTAGAAAGTGCCGATGTAATTGTGTGTTTTAATTATTGTGTGTTAATAATAATATGTTAGCAAATGATGATTTTGTTTGGCTTTCAAACTTCCAGTCCAAGTTTCTTAATTTTTATTTTGTATGACACAATTTATTGTTTTATTTTATATAATAAATTTATCAAAAATGATGGATATTTTTTTACTTCTTTTTTTTAGTTTGGAAATATTTTAAATCCCTCAAATCCTTTTGAGTCCTCCATTTTCATTTTTTTATCACCTAATGACCATTTGATATTAGTTTTATTTCAATTTTTTTGGGTGAATTACTTAATATTCAAACTATCCTCTTAAGCCTTCTTTTATTTTGGAAATGTTTTAAATGTTTTAAATCTTTTTGAGTCCTCCATTTTTACTCTTTATCACCTAGTGACCACCATATATTAATTTTATTTCATTTTTTGCTTTCATGATCTACACAATATTCAAATTATCCTCTTAAAACTTATTTTATTTTGGAAGTGTTTAATATCTTTCAAATCCTTTTTGAGTCGTTCCTTTTCATTATCTATCATTTAATGACCACCATGTATTAGCTTTATTTCATTTTTTTCTTTTGTGATCTACACAATATTCAATTATCCTGTCTGAGCCCTCTTTTAAATCCTTCAAGTCCTTTTGAGTCTTTCATTTCCATTATTTACCACATGGTGACCACTAGGTATTAATTTTATTTCATTTTTTTAATAATGATAATATGCATTCAACTTGTTGGCCATCAGTTTCTATTTGCAATTTTGAAAATTTCAAAATTATGTAAATTGTTCTAAGTTATTTTCAAACTTTTCCAAAGTTCGAAAAATTAAGTACATGTTTAGGCTTGAGTGACCCAACATTAATGCATTGGTCCCTTTTTATTTTTGGGTTACACCATCCTTTGTCACAAATTTTAAAACACCTTTTGAATTAATATCAATAGTAACATTAACAATGGAGGAGCCAATGAAAGGTGCTAAAGTATAAATTTTAGTAATTTCAGTGGTGATAATGGAGGAGCATCAAGAAGCAAATGTTGACAAAATAATTGCATTGGTGGATGTAGTGGTAACCAATGTTGAGTTGGAAAATGTAGTAGTTCAATTGGTGACGATGGAGGAGCATCATGACATAGTTGATGTTTATTATGTAGGATATGGTGGTATCCAATGTTGAATAAAAAACTACAACATCTCCACATTGTATTACAATGGAGGTTGGAGTTGAAAAGTTGTTGTTACATGGTAAAAGAAAATGTGCAAGAAGTTCCTCCTTCAATAAAGTAACACATGTAACATGTTATTTTGCTCCCTCCTATAGGTGAAAATTTGACTTTATTAATTAAATTTTTGTGCCCACACTCTCTCTCCATGTGAAAGGGTGGGTGGGGTTTTTTTGCAAAGCTTCAAGGTGCAATACCTTAATGCTTTGGGCAATTTATTGTGTTTTCATTTACATGTTTCAAGCATTATAGTGGTTGTAATAACCTCATTGTGCATTTTAAAACTTTCACCCATAATGTTAATACCTTCATTGGGTTTTTTATTTTGGGGTTTGTTGTTGCAAAGGAAAATATGCCCCCCCAAAGTTACCAAAAAGGGGGTACACATTGGATGAAGGTAAGTTTGTTTGTAAGACAGATGATTGCAATGCAACATACACCAACGAGTATAACCTTATATGTCATTTGCAGGTAGAACATGATATTCTCACAAAGCTTAGTAAGTTTGGGCATCCATTTACTTAGCATGAGGGGTTAAGGCATTAAGACCATGCAACCATGATTGCATGGGTCTTGAACAACCCCTTGGCTCGACTTCATCATAACAAACACAAGGTGATTGATTGGGCCAAGAAGCATGTTGAGCTTGAGTGGGACCAACTTTAGTTTTGTTGCATTACTAACCTCACAACTTCTAAAATCCACATTGGTCAAATTAGCCTCCTTTACCTTGTTCACTTTTCTTGGCATCATTACATGGGGTCTACGGTTCATCCCCCCCATGTAATTTCCAAGGTGGAGTGAGATGAAAACTTGGCTTAGTCATTCGAAGGAGTCAAGCCACTTGTGTAAAGGCCTTAAAGGGCACCTAGGACATCTAAAACCGAAAGATAACTTACAATAATATAGCGCAACACCAAGAGATTTGCTTGCCTACACAATACCATGAATTAGAAATGATTTGTGAACGGTAAATTCTTACACATTCAAAATCACATGTATTTTTGCATTGCATTTGAGATACAAGATTCATTATATTCATTCATGTGTTTGTTGTCATCATAGGCTTCGAAACAATGTCAGGAGGGTTCTGTGGGTCATGGTTGTGTAAGTGGTTTTGGCCAATTGTTGGTTGTTCATGTGCCACCATGCTTAGAAGGCACAAGATTTTGCAATAAACTACAAGAAGGTGAATGGCATGTCAACTCCTTCTATTCATGACATTGAGTAGCTTGTAGTGGACAAATCTCAAAAAAATTAATTGATTTTGGGCTTTTAAAACAAACATAGAGATGTTGGACATATTTTGAACTTATGCATTTTTTGTACCATGGTGCCTGACACATAGTAGTGACATACGAAATACGAGTATTTCTCAAAGGTGCTCAAAAAGAAGTATTTTCAAGTATTTTAAAAAAATCATTATAAAAATACAAAGGCTTGAAAATTGACCTTTGTATAAAGTATTTTTAAGTATTTTTTTAAAAGCCCAAAAATATGTAAAATACGCGTATGTTTGAATCGAATTGAGAGTATGTCACTACTATGGCCTGACATCAATATTTTATCATGCAACATTTTGTTCTTTCATTTTTCATTCAATATGAATGTATGAAAATTTGTATGGTTGTAGTTGGTTACATAATACATTAGGCATATTTTGCATACATCAATTTAATGTCTAAATTCATGTTTAATTGATTATTTAATGATAGATGAGGTTATTGCATTATGAGGTCCGACCATGCTTATAGGAGCCACACCTATCCCTTTAGACATGTGTTTTTCACTTGTTTTTCAAAAATATTCTTGAAATCTTTTCAATAGATCATTTTAATGTATTAAAAAACCTTCAAAGTTTTGCTAATACTATTATGTTAAGATTTCATATTAAAAATTTGCCAAAATAAGTCATGGAAAAAAAATCAAGTTGTGTTTCGTGTTTTTATCAATGTTTAATTATTACTTAAAAGCACTAATTACATCACATAAAAATGTTTTTGTGTATTTTTATTCATAAAATTGATTTAATTTTTTCTGATCTGTATACCAATATATTGAAAATAAAATTGGATTAAAAATCCATTTGTAATACATTTCTTTTTTTAATCTGAAATACACAAAATTAAACAGTGGTTACAACTATGATACATGTTAATGTGACTACACCCTATGGTTTAGGGTCATTTAATGAAATTCTTTATGTTTGAAAAATATTGAAATTTTGTTTCAAAAGTGTGATCAAGTTATATTACCCTATTAAGGTATTGCAAACCTTTTGGATTATCTTGTGTGTGTGCAATACCTTCATGACAATATGTAAACACTACATTTAACCCAAGGCTTATTTATATTACCTTGATTAAAGTATTACAAACCCTTTGGATTTTCTTGTGTGTGTGCAATACTTTAATGATAATTTGTAAACATAATATTTAACTTAAGGTTTATTATATTACCTCGATTAGGGTATTGCAAACGCTTTATATTCTATTGGGTGTGTGCAATACTTTCATAGTAATTTGTAAACACATTATCTAACCTAAGGCTTATTTCTATTACCTTGATGCGCAAATTATCATTGGATTTTGTTGGTTTTTAACAACGATGGTTATTTATCCATAACCTTTAGATTTTCTTGGGTCTATGTAATATCCTCATGACAATATATTAACACAATACCTAACCTTGGGCCTATTTATATCACCCTTATCAAGGTATTGCAAACCCTCTAGTTCATATTGTGGTTGTGCAATACCTTTAGGACAATATATAAGCACAATTTTTAGCCAAATGCCTATTTATATTACGCCAATGAAGGAAAGGTGGTAAATATGTTATATCCAACCACTTAGGGCATTACATATTAATATTAACATGAAAATATTCCTTTTTTCTTGGTAATTAATGTTGCATTATGGGCATTTAGTGATGTTGAACCTTCATTGGGTTTTTTACGTGCACCTTTAGTAGATGAGTATTGCGGAAACCTTTGTAGTCAATAGTTAAAGTTTCTTATGTTATAACTCACATCATGTATATTTGTTGCAAGATTTTTGAGCATTGAATGCATGGGTAGGAATTTAATGCTTCGTGGAAAGGAAAAATTGGCAATTGAAACATTGAGGTGTGCATGTGAAAACAAGTTTTGCATGACCATCTTCCATGAATGGATTCAACACCACATATTATTTTGGTGGCAAGTATGAATGTGAAATCCTCTTATACTTTTTGGTCCTCTTGGTGTAAGAAATTACATGTTTTAACATAGTTTCAAGTTAGTTTTTCAATTAACTAATTGAATTTTCCAAGCCATCTTCCATTTGATTAAAAATAATGGCCATGTGCATTGATTCATTGGCTTGTGTCAAACAAATGTTTGGAATGTTTGATGCAACAACTTGTAGTAGTGATGTTGCATGATCACAAAGTACAAGACCACTTTCCTTGCATTTAGAAATGATTTCAACCATTGTATTTTGTAATAAAAATAGGCCTTACTCCATGGGGGCAAATGACCCTTTGGTTCACAATTTGTGATAGCTTCATACACATTGGGACCATTGTCATCCATGGATGTGAGCCCCCCCAATGTCAATGACATCAACTTTTTCACCATGGTCCTTGTTATCTTCATCTTCCAAATAACCATTGCCAAACTTTGGAAATATGTTGGATATGCAAACATTGATTTGAAACCATCACAATTGGTTCCATACCATGTTCCACAATATTTGATGATATTTTCCTTGGTAAGGTCGATACATGTTAGGAGAACAATAACTTGAGGCTAGCACAAATTATTGTGCAATGCCCATTCACACATGTAACATGCATATTTAGTGAAAGGGGCTAGAACTTTGTAAATGAAATCTAGATGCTTTTAGTTTTGTACCATCCAAACATCATCACCATTGTTGCCTTCAAAGGTAGGTTGAAGCACATTGGTGTGTGAAATCAACAATGTTTTTTCTACACTTGCTGTCATAAGTTATTTCATTGTATATTGTTTTTATGAACATTCATTTTTTCATCTGTACTCGGTGGATATAATGTTATGCCATAGTTATAGTTAATTTCCACACCAACTAGTTGATGTGACACCTTTTAAGACCCTTTGTATCAAAAGAAAATCAACATTTCAAGGCCCCATGGTAAGATTTTATGTTGGCATGGGTTTTTATTTGAATGTGGCAATTTGGCAAAGGCCAATTGTTCATAATTTTGCATGGAGATCCATAATGCATATAAGGGTTAGGTTGTAATTGGAATAAATAACCCAAGCTGATGCAACTTGTATTATATCTAGTATTAAAAATGAAAACAAATACTTGAGAATGATGGAGGTACATACCAAGTTGGCAAAAATAAGCCCAAAACATTTTGGTCCATGCATCATTAGGCTTATAGGTATAAAAACATTCCACCACCTTTTCCCCTTTTATTTCCTTGAAAGATTCAATGGTTTCCCAAAGATTGATGGACATGAACATCATTATGTGCAAGCAAAATCAAATATTGCATGCTTCACCTCCACATCCTTGATTTTTTCCATAGATCGTAAACACCAAGTTTTCAACACATGCAAAGGAAAATTGGCACATGGTCTTGGCTCTACAAAATCCTAAAATGCACATGTAGTGAACATAAAAAGAACATCCTTGCATTGTAACATATGCAATGCCTAGCTTGAGCCAAACCCCACACTTATGACAAAATAACCAAAATGGTTCATGATTGGGGTACCCAAAAAAAAGAAAAAAAGACTCTAGGACTTTTGTTGAGCTACTTTTTGCAAATACATTTATTTGAAACAAATTTAAGCGAGGAAAATTGATTAGTATAATTTAAGATAATTCATGTGAAAATGGTGAGTTTTCACATTCATACATAATTGCATATGAATATTTTGGTTTATAGTTAGAAACATAGAAAATCCAAAAAAATCCCAAAATGAGTTTCAATGGACAACCAAACATGTTTTTTGGCAACATTAATTCTATACATGTGACTTGCACCTAAAGCTACACATTTTGAACCCATTGAACATATTTTTTTGGTCAAATGGTTAAAAAAAAAAAGTCCTTTGCCTTACATCCCTTTCCTTCAAACTTTCAGAATTTTGACATTTTTGTATGATTTGGTTTTTCATCAAGTTCATCCAATGAACATGTATTTTCATAGAATGGGGCATGTTTCTGTTGTACACAAAGTTTGAAATCAATCGTATGATTTTATGTATTTCTTTTGATTTTTTTAAAAATTAAATGTAGTTTAGATACATGTTATAGTTAGTTTGTAAGATTCAAAATGACATTTACATAGAATCCAAATTATTTTAAAATATATTTATTAATTTAACAAGACATCATTTTATCTATTGGCATACAACAATCCATTACAACTATAATTTGTGGTGTTTGGATCCCATTTGCAATCCATGTTTATTAGTTGTGGTGCATCCTGATGTAGGTGCATCCCAAAGCCCGGTGTTCATTTGCAATAGATCAATTTGATTGAATTTACCAAAAAACCTTCAATATTTTAATGCTTTCCAAGTATAAGTTTATTATCTATAGGTATGGTGCTTTGGAAAACTTTGGCTTTAGTTCAAGTATGTACAATAGCTCAAGTCCACACTTTTGAGCAAAGGATATGGGACAAAATGTAATGCTATTGGGAAATATTTTGAGTGAACATTCTTGAGGGCATCTTGCCCCACTTCATTTGCTTATTAAATTTTTTATTCTTAACTTAGTTCATCATCAAATTTTCTTCCACCTTGCACTCTTCCCACCTCATTATTTGTTATTAACTCATGCACAATTCACAATATTATATATATATATATTCCCACCTCTATTATTTTTTTTCCCCCCACTGGATTTTTGAAAAAAAAAAAACTACCTATTTGCTTCTTTTATGCCTCCACTACAAATGGACGAATAAATGTAAATCATTTACATTTACATGATTTTACAAGGCTCAAAATAAATTTTCATGGTTTTATAATTACACAAATGGGTGTGGATGAAATTTCTTACACTATAAACAAGGTGTAAATAAGTTTCAATTTTCATTTACTCTTACACGAAGGGTATGTCTAAAACCATATATACACCCAACAATGGTTTAGGCTATCACATCAGGAATTTGAGTATGCAACCAAAGTGACAATCATAAATAGGAAGATGTAGAAAAAGTGGCAATTGCCCCCGATGAAGATTTAGCCAAATCTGGCTATCAATCACATATGAAATACAAATCTTTAATCATCCTTTCATATTATTGGCTACCATATAAACCAAATTTAGGGAATCTGGCATTTTTAATTATACGCATATTTTCACTTCTAGCAACTGAAAACTTCCAAAATCACTTCATTTTCAAAAAAAAAAATTAAAATTCTCTTTCTAGCAAAATTTCACTAATAAAATAAACAGGTTGTACCAAATCCAACATACAGTATCAATTGTTCTCCCATCCTCACTCATAAAACGTGATAAAGTGAGAAACAACTTAAACGTAATCCATTGGGCTGATCATATGGTTGGCCAATCAAAAACAGTCATTTTCTTGTAGTGGATCATCTTCATGGAGGAGACTGTATTATGGGTAACTTTAGAGGCCCAAACCGAGTTTCACAGTATTTGGGTCTGGATTTACTTCATTGAAAATTCATTTTATGGGGCATTTCACTGCTGTGAGTGGAGATACTTCATCCAACATATATTGTATGGGCCAAATTCACTGGTCCAGATGTTCATAACCTTGACTAGCATCTCCACCTACAGCAGTAAAATGGGGCGGTTGCACTATTAATTTATATGGAGTATTATAGCCTTCAAGAAACTGTGAAACTCACTTTGGTGACGTAAACATGTTGAGGATACAGTGCACTCCACTTGCCAGGAAAAGGAAACAACTATTTTGATTGGTCAACTATGATGATTGGTATGAGGTGGCTACATTTAAAATAGTCTATCACATTATAGTGTCCACATTTTCTTGCTTCCCGGTGCAGTGGGAGTGGACGAATAATTATTAACATCTTTTTTGGATGTGGTAAACACTGATAGAGGACCAAATAGGGGCCAAGAGGGCATAAGTGGAAATGGTGTAAGTGCCAGGTAAGTACCAGTGTTGCGTAGGTATCAACTTTTGAACATACCACCTGATGCTAGTATCAAATATTTTGAAAAAAATTCACACCAGCCTGGAACTGGTACTGGCTCTTTTAAAAAAGACTTCATACCAGCCTGGTCCAAGGCTGAACTTTGGCTAGCAGTGTGTAGCAGGTAATACACATGGTATTGAGACACAGATTACCTTGGTATTAAATTGGTATTTAGTATTACCTGAAGTACCTACTGGGCAAGACTGCAAGTGCTGATATGATGCTGGTATGGCCTGAAGTCATACCAGTCTGATCGACTCTTTGATACTAGTAGACTATATACCGGGGTTCCAACTTGGTACCCGCCTAATCAATACTGGTAACTACTTAGTACCTACACAAGCGAAATGGGTTGGGTTTCAGAAAAGGAACACTGTGTTCAGACTTAGGCCTGCTTTTCACTAGGAATCAGGCCCCAAACAACTTGAGGCCAACTTTGAGCAGTTTTGGGTTGTTATTTGGCCCCGAGTTACTAATAAATGTGGAACATTGGCCCTGAGGGTTCCAAATTGGCTTTCCAAATTCGATGGTATCCTTTTTTCAGCCTTGAGGCTACTACAAGGCCTAAAGTTCAGCATTTATTAGTAACTTGGGGCAGGTTGAAAAGATTTTTTCTATTTCAGCCTTGATCCCTAGTGTGAAGCCCTTTGGGCTGATTTCAAGTTTTGCACCAATAGGAATGCTTGATTTGAGTTGAACATTGGCCTTGACTCCTAGTGTAAATCGGGCCTCAGAGTGTCAACAACACCACGCGGTCGCTACATTTTTGGTGGAATGCGTAACTACCAAAACGCGACATTCCGCAGATGATTCTGCCCAAGAAGTTTGCTCTCCATTGGAGTCCTCCACACGCACGGACGCGCTCCATCTACTCCTCCCTCCAATCCACTGAAAAGATTTCTGGCGAAGAAATTTGTTAGATCCGCATTAGAAGTTCAGCGCTTGGCTGATCGAAGCCACGACTGAAAATCTCCTGATCATCGTCCGCCAGTTTGTGTTGTAAAATTTGTGCGGAATTGATCAGAAGCAGCAGCAGCAACGGATCACGATTCCAAAGACCACTCGGCCGCCGAATCCCTGGAAGTACGTGAGTCTGTGTGTGTTTTGCTGTGGTTTGTTTGTTTTGTGGATATATTTTTCTATTTCAGGTTTCTGTTAGATGGAGGCTGTTGCTTGCTCTGGAGTGTGTGGAGGTTTTTCTCCGTTTTTCTTTTTTTTTCTCCTCTGTCTTTGTGGCTTCCTGTTTGCTTAGCAATCGGTTGCTGCCGTGCCGTGCAGTGAAGCAATCGAGAACGGTCCTGACCTGACTGCAGCGGTAGTGCTGCTTTTCAGAGCTTTTCCACCATTGTGAGGACTGTTGTGACCGCAATGGACACCGGCCGCTGCAGTGTCGCGGAGTGTCCAAAATGCCACTCGCTTCTACAACAACCTCCTTCTGGGACTCCTCTGCTATACAGATGTGGAAGCTGCTCCGCCATTCTGCAAGGTAAGCTATCTATCTATGTTTGTTTCTCCCTCCCTCCCTTATGCCAGTATCTAGGTTTTTCAGCACGAATTCTATGATGCCCTTGGTCTTCTTGAGTAAGGCATGTCATTGAATCTTACTCAGCTTTAGTGCCTGATGATGATGATGATTCTGTAGCAAAGAGTACTGTTGCTGCTGCTGCTGCACCTCCTGTTGGACGCCCCCGCAAGAACCGCAAGAGTCCAGTATCATCTCCAACAATAGGGATGGAACATGATGGAGCAACAGAAGTGAAGCGCATAGATGTTGACAGAACAAACAAACGTATAACTACTACTAGTACTACTGCTACTGAAGAAGACCAGTACAACGCGACCACCACCACCGCCACCACCACCACCTCTGCTGCTACTGTCTCATCACAAGAAACTACTACTACAGGAGGAATGATTTTGGATAATGAGTATTCTGGACATGGGGTTTCTCCTCTTTGGTCACAGTTGCAGTTTGGAGGAGCTGCTGGAAGGATGGGGATGATGATGTTGGAATCTGCCTCCCTTTCCAAAAGAGGGCAGAAACCAGATGCAGCTGCTCCTCTGCCAAATAGTTCACTGCATCAAGAACCTGTGCAATGGCCTCTGAGTCCACAGGTAGAAGGGACCAATGAGAGATCTTCTGAAAAGGACCCAGTGCTTGTTGATTGTGTTGGACATTGGAAACAGACGAATGGTACTAGAAAGGCACATGAAGAAAAGGTTTTGGATTCCAGTGCCAAGTTTCTTTCTGAAGATCTGCCATTCAATCATCCTAGAGAACAGAAGGGGCCACCAACTGATGACAGTCCATGTTCAGAGGAGACAGTTGTGGGCAGATTATCTTATGCTTCCTTGAGGCGTGATGTTGGGCACCGAGAAATTCCAACAATCAGGCAATTTGATTCAAAAGAGGTGAGAGTGGTGAAGGATAGTTCTTTTCAAGAGCAGGAGCAGCAGGTTTTTACCAGTGATGAGGATCAGATTTCCACTCCCCACAAAGGGCTATCTGTTAATGCAAACCTCAAAACCCCCCATGCAACACAATCAGTGCTCCCTTTCCCACCCAATTTGAACTTGAGTATGCAGCGGCTTGCTAAGCGCGCTTTTCAATTTAATGCAGATGAGCCTTCAAGCCAAAACATGTATGGTGGCCAAGATGTGTTGGATTTTGAGACAAGCAAGTACTCCTCAATGTGGGGTGAGGTTGATCCATGTGGAGGCATGGGTTTAAAGAGTAGGTCACAGTCAGTATCCTATAAGTTTGGTTCTTCCTATGGTAAAGGTATCATAGAGACACAAGCATTAGATGGAGGTCAAATCTCAGGTTTACATCCTACAGCATATGACTTTCCTCAACCACTACCTGAAACCTCAAGGCCAAACTCTGTCCAAGTACATAAGAGTTACCCCCCTCATTTTCAAGGGCAATACTCAGGATATTCTCAGCATCCTTTACTCATGGAATCACCTAAGTCATCCTATACCTGGTCAAGCAAAGGGTATCACAAAGACAACCAAACAGGAGGGGGGCATACCTTGGCACCTGTTGGGGGCCAATCAATCTACCACCAAAGACTAAGGATCAACACTACATGGCCAGAACCTAATGAACAGCTTCGTGTTGTGTGTCGACACTGTAGTTTGCATTTACAAGTTCCACCAAACATGCCAGACAGTGATACAGGATACCAGAAACTGAGGTGTGGTGCATGCCGGAAGATTTCTCGTTTTCTGTTGTATCCTTCATACTCATCAGCTGAAGATTCACCAGCTGCAAGCAGTGAGAATCTTTCACCTGCCGTGCCTGATCAATTCTTCCCTCCTGTACTGGATGGGTTATCAGTGAGTAGGAGAAACAGAGATACAGATTCCAATCATGAGACAGGTCTCTGTGATAGAGAAGTTCAGACACATTCAGTGCTCCCCCTTCCACCTGGAATACAGCAACTACAGGGTTTGCATGGATCCAAGCTCTCTCATATGTTTACTGCTCCTGCAACATCTGATCAATCAACCCCAAGCTCATCAGAGGACCTGGGCTCACCTGAGGCAACCATGAAAGGCCAAGGCAGGTCTGCTGACAGTCTTGAGGATACTAGAACTCATGTGTCATGTACACCTGCATTGTCAACTGTAGATCATGACTTGGATATTGCAGCTACAGATGGGCTTGGCAGCAACCAAGATAGGCAGCAATTGCAGGATCTCAAATATTTGGGGTCAACCAGTGACTCTGAGGATGATGAGAGGGCCTCCATACCCATGTCAATGGCAGCACCTCGAGCAGTTGATCTTCCAGAGGTCAAGGGTCTCAGGGGTTTCCTAAAAAGAAGTATGAAGGAGCTAACAAAAGCTAAGGATGTCAGTCAATTCCGTCGCAAAGTGATTGTTAATGGTCATGCTGTGCCTGATGCAATAGTGGAAAAGGCGGAGGATCTTGCTGGACCAATCCATCCAGGTTCTTACTGGTATGAGTTTGTGCCTCTTCTGGTACTATATTGTCTTGTAGCATTTGTGTGACCAGAATGAGAAGTCATGTTTAGGTTTGAGAGTTGAGGTAGTTCTGTTGCATATGAACTATGGTGAACTTACAATATCAAATTATTGTGAACATCCATTATGAGGAAGGAAGTTGTTCACATTGGTCATCAGATGGCATATTATCAAGTCGAGGGCTTTGCAAGAAATAGTATTGAAATTTTTTCCCTTGTCATGTACAGTGTGTGACTATAAGAGGAGTTGTACTTTCACTAAATGGGTGGAGTCCTTTAACTTTCAGGTATGATGTACGAGCAGGTTTCTGGGGTTTGATGGATGGACCATGCCTTGGAATGATTCCTGTAAGTGAGTTGCAATCATGCTTTTGAATCCAGTTTACTATTGACCTTTCTTCTCCCTCTAGAACTCATTGGCCTTATGGTGTTTTTGCAGCCTTTCATTGAAGTCCTGAACTACCCACTGGCAAGGCACTGTTCAAATGGCAAGACTGGTGTTTTAGTTAATAGAAGGGAGCTGCACCTTAGAGATTTGGAATTGTTGAAGCAGCGTGGATTGCCAGGCATCCCTGGCAAGTCATATAATCTGGACATTGATGGCTGCCTTTTTGATGCAGTAACTGGCACTGAGCTCCCGGGTCTAGGCCACCTTGCACCAACGTATGTTGAAGTTTAGGGTTCATCACAATGAAATCTGCACTATCTCCTTTGTTTTACACACCATGAAATTTGTCTGGGCTGACTGCAACTAGCCACAGTTATATGGTTACACAGCAGTCTTGCACATGGTTCCATGCAAGACTGCTAATGTTTCACTGTGCAATTGTTCTGGAAGCTTATTTTGGTATATCTGCATATGCCAAACAGAATTTGCCCCCTTACACATAGGTGCAGTTGTGAATGTGAAAGTGGCTTTTCACAGATGGCTGATAATGAACTGCTGCTGGTTGTCAGGCTGGAACGAACTGTGCGGGGTCCTGGCATGGGAGTACTACGCAGCAGTTTAGCTTCATAAATGCACATAGCACAGATATTCCTAAGTTGAGTCGTGCAGGGAGGAGACTTGACAGGAGCTGATGAGATTCTCAGGAGTTGTCAGGTACAGTTATGTAACTCTTGAATGCTGGAGTAATACCCAAGTAGTTGCAACTAAAAGAATATTTTCAGGGTCCAGTTGGTCTCAAGTCTCAACCACTACCCTCTATTTAAGCCTCTCCATGCCTTAGGCTTAGATGCTAGTTGTACAGGGGCAATGGACTTACCCTCACAAGCTTGTTGCAGCTCCAACGAGGATACTTTGAATCTTCTGGTTGGCTATGTCTTTTAAGTGGTAGCCAACATTGTGATTCAGCCTTTGTGATTCTTTTCAAAATGCAACAGACACAGGTCACAGATTCCTTTATCATTTCTTGCCCAGATTATTATATACTTACCTATGTCCATTGTTGGAGCTGATGAAGTCAGTGCCATTCATGATACTTTGTGAGTGACTCACAAGAAATGACTGCTCATTCTTGCCATGTTTGTTTTTGTTTGGCCAGAACTGATATAATGGTTACCTTGGAAGTGTTATTGTGGAATTTTCTCTCCAATCTCATAGATATGGAATAACAGTTGTTGATACTATTTCACGGGGTTTTCACAGCCATATTGTCACTGATAGGTGGTGATGTAAGTTTCATTTAATGTCTCTTGATGCCACCTTTATATGTATCTATAGGGCCAGGGATGCAACTGGTTTGTGCATCACAGTACTTCCCTCTGCAAGTCCAGAAGATTTGGTTAACCTTTAGATTAACATCTTCCAATAACATCCACAAGGCCTATCAGCTATCTGGTGCAGGACTTTGCCGATGAATCCAACAGTCTTTGCAGTACAGATGGCTAGTGAACTGCTTAAGGGTGTTGAATGCCACATCATATATGTCAGGACCTCAACAAGCCCAGTATTATAGTCACTGAGTCTCTGGACTGTGATATAAGTTTGGATATTGTGACTTATTTTTCACAGGTGGTTGCCAGGTCATTGGCTGCGAGCATGGAGGAGAAGCACCAGATGAAGCAGAGAGTCAAGAAGCAAACTGATTCTTTGTTGCAAACTCACATCATCACAGCACAAGTGGGCAACATAAGTGTTCTGGAAGCAGATGTTTTACAAGTGGGTCACTGAAGTGTCATTATAATCAACCTCTGGGCTACATAGCTTACCTTGAGACAGAGATGTTGGAAGAAATGGCATTCATAATTGTTGCACACTAGCATTCCTCTCACTGTATAGGGTGCAGAAGAGTTTGATGAGAGTTTCTAGCAATGCTGGGATTTAATTGGCTTCACGGATCTGTGTCATTGATCCAAGTAGCAAATGGTCCAAGTGCCTGCCATGTTCATTGTTAGAACCAGCATGCATTATTTTATAAAAGCAGAAGTTGATTGAAATGGTTTGGCCTGTGCTTGTGGGCAGGGAGGACCTGGCTACTTGCTTGAAACTGCAGGAAAGAAGAGAGCTGTAGGACATAGGAGTATGCCAGCATAGGATAGATTCTTTTTGCCAGGTAGTCCTGGGGGTAATGTTAAGGATATGACACTCATGTCATTTGGACTAAAGATAGGTAGATCCTCTGGTGTAAAATTGTTTGGTTGTTCTGCACAGGCATTTCAGAATAAGGGATTGCCTCTTTCCCCAAAAAATGGGACTGGAGAGTCTGGTCTGATCTCATGTATTTAGCAAACCAGGTTTTTGCAATGGAACCTAATATTCTCAAGTCACTTAGCAGACAAGTTTCTCTGGCTGTGAAGAAATTGACAATGTCATGATTTGGTTGTCAGAATGCAGCAATGGAGTTATGCCTCCATTGATATGTAGAATGCATCCTGTTTCCATCTAATTTACTTATGACTGTAACATGCACGTCCAGGTATGGCAATGTAGTGTACCTTCCTATTGCTTGAATTATGATGTCTCTTCCTGCCTGTGTTCAGCTAACCAATGTCATCCTTTATGAGAGAACCTCAGGGTGATGCAATCGAGCACTGATGGATGCTGATATTCTTGGCGAACTCTATTGAACCAACCCAGGGGGAAGGTCAGAAATCACAATATGGGGCTAAACCAGGATTTTTGGGAGATTGTAGGACTTCGGAACAGAGAAACAGGGTCCTTGAGTATGCGAGCCTTCTTTTGAAAGTTCCTGCGTTTTCGTAGACACTGATAAAAGCACTCAGCCTTAACTACTTGACAACCTAAATACAAGAATTAATGAAGCCATCTGTTCTGACTTCTGACCTGTTGGACTTGCATCACAGCTGTTAAGTAGTCTTGTGGTTTGGAGACCAGCTTGACACATCCTGGTTTATTGCTCTCTCGCAGGAAGCATGCCATTGGCATGAACTTTGACCTCAACTAGCTTGAATCTAATTCTATGGGTTTGTGTCATGGGTTCCTTGTTGCTGATCACCATAGCATGCATAAGTGAATGGTAAAAAGTTGAGCATCCAGAGAATCTGTTTGCACTTGATGAGTCCCTGTAGAAAACCAGATGACCTATTTGGACTTCTCATGATCGAACAACAAATCTCACTTCTCTTTGATTCTACCTTGGTTTCATGAAATGTGATAAGAAAGGTTCCCACAGAAAATGCATCACAATATTCATATGAATCCCAATGTGAAGAGATCATTCAGGAAAAGTCAAGAAAAACTCCCAAAACATTTTGTTCTTTATCAAAACTTCAGAATCAAACCACTTTGAACAATTGACTACAAGTAGAGAAACCGCATCCTCCTATTGTGTGAAAATCTTGTGAAAAGTGATCCTTGTTTGACAGCACCTCTCACCCAGAAGACATTTCAGGATTTATCAGCACTTGGTCCTCACTTGGTCCTTTGATTATACATATAGACTTTATTTTCATTCAATGCAATGGTCGGCAAGACAGGGATGCCTGCTCCACATTGTGAAAGAACTCCAGATAAACTGTGCCAGCAAGTACTAAATTCTCAATTCCCAGGGATGGATGGAATCTTGTATACAAAGATGCAGAAAACCTCTCCAACTAAATATGCAAATGGATTGTCTCAAAATGGTGTTTGAAAATGTGTATGTTGCCAATAGGCAAAGGGTGTAAAAGTACAACACACAATAAAGGGATGGGTGAATCCTACATCTACAGATAATTTCCTACTTATGAATCTCTCAGTAACACTCTAAAGATACCCATTAACCAGCTTCAGAGGACACTTCAGCAGTCTGAATAACCTACAACTTCCACTGCCTTTCTCAAAACTCCTTCCTAAGCAGCACCTGAAACAGCAACAGCAACATATGAGCACCATCCTTGCTATACAATTCCTTCCTGGCTACTCAAACGTGGACACTGAGCAGTCCACTTTGAAGGCAAAAGACAAAACCAAAAACCACTGGAAAACTGTGTCTTGCTAATCTGAAAACAACCTACCCTAACTAAAAACTCAAGCATTTTGCAAATTGTTGTGGCTTCATCCTGCATGGTCAACCCTGCTATAGAAGAGACCTAGTGTGCAATAGAAGGAAGAGGTCAGCTGCTGACCCATGAGTATGTCCAGTCCCTTGCTTTTTCTAAAGTGGTCTTGTACATTGCTGTCATGCAGATTTGCCCCCTCACATTTGCTGTTCTGTTACTTCTAAACTGAATTCAGCCATTTATGCCAATTTGCCCCATCTCACATTCTCAAACAAACTCAGAGATCCAGGCCATTTCATTCTATGTTATGAACCTCAGTTACAGTCCCTGTTCCACTTTCCAACTTCTATACAGTCCACTGTTTTCCTCTGCCTCCAATATCCACCTTTCTGATCCTCTATCTTCCTGTTTGTCTATGAACATTTTTTGCAGCTACATACACACATTTGTAGGTGTGGAGTACCAAGAAAAATTATTATCCAGCCTCAGAAAAGCGGCCAAGAATGCTTGTGAGCTCAGCAAAGTAAGGACTCTCTCGTTGATCACGCTTTCCACCTGATACATCCTTGTACTCTGCCATGAGCTTGTCCCATTTTTCGCGGCATTGTTTCCCATCGCGTTTGATCCCTTGCACTGACAGAAGCTCTGCAAGTTCATCCCACAAAGGAGCATGGCGTGTTGATTTCCCGAACCGACCTTCCATTTCCCCTCGCAGTTTGATCAATTGCAGCACCTCTGCTCGCTTCCAATTTTTAGACCGCCGCTTTGGTCCTTGTGTTGCTTCAGGGCTACCCACCACCATGATGGTTGGGGCTGTTGTTGCTGCTGCAGTGGTGGTGGTGGTGGTGGTGGTGGTGGCAGTGGCACCACCACCACCAATGCTCTCACCCACCAGCTTTTGTGTCAGAACTATCATTGCATTATGGAAGACACTCCGGTGTGCACGTTCTTCAGCCTGCCATTTCTCCTCCTTCTCCTGCCTCATCTGCTCCCGCACCATCTCCTTTCTCTCCATGGACTCAAGCAGTTCCCTAAAGAGCTTTTGCTGTCGTGTGATCATGGTCTCCAGCACATACTGCACGGCAGCAACATCTGTGATTGCCATGTACTTTTGAGCCCGTTTCTTTTTCCTTGCTCGTGCTCCTCTTGCATCACCTTCTTCCTCCTCATCCTCCTCCTCATACTTCAACCCTTCTCCTCGCTTCCCTCCATCACTGTAGTCCTTCTCTCTGCCTGCAGCTTCAGAGCCCAGCTCATGGCTCAAGTCCTTGGCAAGCTCTCCTCCTACAGAATCCCGGTCTCTCACATACTCATCTCTTTCCCTCTCCCTCTTCATGGGTTTCCCAGAAAGCAAAGGATGCAGCTCATCATAGAAAGGGTTATCCTCACGGTCCTTGGCACCATCCCTGACCTCTTTGTACCCAGCTGTGAGCTTCTCCCATTTGTCCCGGCATTGTTGTGCATCACGGCTGATGTGCTCTCTCTGCAGAGCCTCTGCAATCTCATCCCAGAGCTCCGTCTTGCGCCCACTCTTGGCAAACCTCGGCTCCAACTGCGCTCGCAAGCGGATGAGATGCAGAGTCTCAGGACGCGTCCAGTTCTTGCTCCTCTTCTTATGCTCCCGCTCTCGTTGCTTCTTCTGCTCCTCCTCGTCAGCCGTCGCCGCCGTCCCGGAAGTCCGGTTGTTATTATTCTCCCCTAACAATTTCAGCTCTGGTTGCTGCACCGACGAGAGTGCTAGCAAAGTGGACATGGACATGGAGTGCACCGCTGCCGCCGAGCTTGGCGCCACTGACGACGTTTCTATGAACCGATCCCGAGACTGGGTCGGCGACGATTGCGAAACTGTCTGCTCCAACAATTCTCCTTCTGCACCTCTTCCTCCTGCTCCTCCTCCTTCCTCCTCTTCCTCCTTTGCCGTAGTAGTCGGCTCCGCTGAGGAAGAAGGAGTTGGGTCGGCGCCATACTCATCCTCATCCTCGTCTTCGTCGTTCCCATTGTGCTCCGCCACTTGAATCGCATGAAAGAGTGTCGCTTGCGGTGCTCTTCTGAGATGCGTCGGCAACGACGACTGCGAAGAAAACATAGTTTTGCTCCCCACCTCTCCTCTACTTCAACAAATCATCCTCCACATACCAAAAAATCCCAGCGAACAAAAGCAAAACCCAAATTCACACTTCTCACAACAACAACAACAACAGCCAGCCTTCTTTCCCTCCTTCCTTCCGTCCTTCCCCGCACCGACTCCGCAATTGACCCTTCCTTTCCTCCCTTTCCAAGCGTTTGTTTACCTCACAAAAAGCTCCAACAAGAATTACATATCTCGCTCTCCCAGTAAATAAAAACCCGAATACACGCATCCAAGACTCACACGCCAAGCATCAAACCGGAGCAATAAGAGTCGGAGTCTGTCTCCTCCTCTCCACGCAGCGTGCTAAACAAAACAAACGTTGCCCCACCTAGAATCAGAAGGGGAAAAAAACAAAAAAAACAAAGAAGAAAAAAAAAAAAGCAGCAGCAGCAGCCTGAATTGATAAACAAGATATTTGATGACATCAGAGTCTTCTTCTTCGCGCGATACCCATTTGCAGACAAGAAAGAATCATGCGATGCTCGAAGAACCCAACCGGCATCGCCGAAGCACAGCAGCAGCAGGGGCAGAACAGAAACCAGACGCAAAGCGGAGACGAAGAAAGAGAGCAATAGAGAAGAGAAAGCGACCGACGAAGACGGACAGAGATGGACGAAGATGGCCAAACACAGGCCAGATACGGGACCAAGAAGGACGAATATCGACGAAGACGGACAGAGACGGACGAAGACGCATGGACTACGGTGTCGCTATTGGCTACCGTTGCGAGCCGCTACCGACATACTAACCTATCGGTTCCCCCTATGTACTACCTAATCTAGCTAGTTGAAGACCTTCCAGTCTCAATTCCTACCGGGGATTTTTCTTTTTCTTTTTTTAATTTCTTACCGACTAGGTTTTGTTAGTGGGTCTAGTGGGCCATCATATTCTCCGCAACGGTCCCCTGGCTACCTACAGCTTTTGCGTGCGTGTTTCCTACGCTTTATCAGCCTACTCGTAGGGATCTTGTCCTGCTGTCACATCCTCTGTTTGTCGGCTGTTGTTCCCTCGTTTGGGAACGCGCATGAGGATTGGCTGTAGTGTTTTTCTTTCTTTTCAAAATTGTGAGGTAGGTGGATTGGTGATCGTTCAAAAGAGGACTTAGCCAAATTTGGCTACAGGTTAGAGAGGAAAATAGAAAACTTTATGAATTTGTGCTATATGTTGGCGACATGCTAGAACCTTTCTGTCTAAATATGGCGAGTTAAAAAAAAATCCTCATACTGTGGCAATAATGTGTCAAAAAAATTTCCCAAAAAACCTTTGTACCTGTCACAAGGGCTTTTTTCTGGTCGCCAGGAATCGAAATTTCGCCAAAAATAGAATTACTGATTGGCTGTCCGCCTTGTGTGCTGTGTAGCTACGCTAACAGCGATTTTCTTTTTGGGGTCAATTTTGTGATGTAGCCAAAGTGGCGATCATCCATAGGAACATTTAGCCAAATTTGGCTACAAGCCAAAAATGAAACTAATTTTTGTAAAGCATTCCTTCTTCTTTTTGCTACCCCACTTGTAACCATGTATAGAGATCTGGCGATTTTTCTTAAAATTTGGTTGAGTTCTGGCTATTGAAAATCTCGATTTTTTTTCATTTTAGCACTTTTAATTTTGAAATTCTCTTTTAGACTATATATTTCCAGCCAGGAAAAAGGCATAGGCAGTTTTTTCTTTCAAAATTCTGAACTGGGCGACAAAAAAAATTGCCTGCAAATTGTACGAAGGGAGGGTGGTTTTTTGGTAATGATCAAAAGTTGCCATATTTTGAGGGAAAAGATCATAATTCGCCATATTTATTCACTGAGCTTGTGAAGGTCGCCAGAACAAAGGAGGATTCTAAAAAATTATACTTTCATGTCTGACCTCTAGCCAAATTTGGCTCATCGCTCTTCTGGATGCTCACAATATACCTACTTGATTAAAAAACGGATATTTATAACTACCTTGTCACTGCTCCGCATAGGATTCCAAGCTATGTTAGTAGGCTTGTAGCCGTTATTACTTCAATTATCCCAGAGCCAACGTTATTCTAACCCAGGGTAACTTTACTAGTTGTAGGGGGTGAGAGTTGCGAACCATCGTCCACTGGATGCCTGTTCGATGAACCTCAACTGAGTTAATATATCCTGTTTCACCTTGGTTAACTCATTCTGTAAAGAAGTAGGTCCTATATATATAAGTAGGAAAATAGTTGACTACTAGGTGAGTAGATGATTTATTCATAGTTAAGGTCTGTTTTTACTACCTACCTACTAACAACCAATCCGCAAGTGGCTTGTCAGTAGGTAGGTATCAAAAGTCAAGTGACCCAACTACCAAAATTAGCTAGGGAACTCGAATCCAACAGAAAACTGTTTCCAGACCATTTACGATCCAATTCTTCATGGCGCACTGGTCGGCGCTGGTTCTCTCTGGCCAGTCATTGGTACTTTTCTTTTCCTCAGAACAGCGTAGGCCCATTTCACTTAGGAACGTGGCAGACCTGTTGGGGCTAACCTGTGTTTCGTAATGTGGGCATGTTCGAGAATGTAACCGGTGTTGCCACAGTTGATTCACATTGAATATGTGATTGAATATTCATAAATTGATTGGATGATATATGGAGCTTTTGTAAGTTCTTAGCAGCAGACTACACCCCACTTAAGAAAGAACTTACAAAAGTTTCCCCATGAGACCCCCAACCCAAAATTCCAGGCTATGTACCTGGAATGTGTCAAGCCCAGTACAGTGAGAAGCTGGAATGAGAGCCTTGCAGGATCACAGAGTCCTTTAGCCTTCTTAATCCATGTTAACTTAAAGGTCGGGCCAACTTATTATAACCTTCCTGCAGATGAGAAACTGCATACAATGAAGGCAGGGGATGCTGATGTGGGCCCCGTTGTGGGGTGATTTGGAGGCCAAATCTGGCCCCTGCTACTGATAGATATTGCACCCAGGGCCATTCTGCAATGTTCCCATGAGTTCTTCCAGCAGTTCCCATGCCTTTAACATTAGATGACAGACCATCAGTTCTGGCACCCATAAGCTCACACAAGGGATTGCTAGGAGCCATAATCAGAAGTACCTGGCCCTTTAACTGGTACATAAAATATTATTGAAAGAAAAACTAGACCAGGGCCAGGGCCATTCTGCAACATTCCCGTGAGTTCTTCCAGCAGTTCCCAAGCCTTTAACATTAGATAACAGGCCGTTGGTTCTGGCACCCATTGTGCCCATGAGCTCAGACAAGGGCTTGCTAGGAGCCATAATCAGAAGTACCTGGCCATTTACCTATACATAAAATATTTGGGAAAGAAAAACTAGACCACATTTGGTATCATCGTTGTGCGTCGATGTAGTTGTTGGTTTCTACTGGTGGGAAATATTCAGATGCTTGTGTTCTGTAATCATTGTCTGAGGCTTCAATCATTGGCAAGTTTGACCAATGTTCATTGCTCAATATGTTATCAACTTAAGTCAATGTTGAACATGCAAGCTTGTATCTTTGTTGTTGGAATTAGCTGAAATTATGATTGAGTTCTAAACCCTTCTTGTCAATTCTGGAAATGTGATGGTTTTATAAGATTTGCTTCCATTAAGTTTTGAGCAAATAATTTGTGCACACTATTGCTGGAAATTGGTGCAGAGTAATTACAATTTTTTTAAAATTAAATGTTTTGAATTGGGTCTAATTTTTTTAAAATTTTGACAAGGTATTTCTAGTGGTATCATCCAAGGATGCTTTCATGTTCAATAGTGTTTGAGTGATACAACCTTTCTTAGGCAACAAAATAGTAGTAGTCCCACACACCACACATATGCTAGTGTGTGGGACTAGCATATGTGTGGTTAGGAGGAAATGTATGATAAACAATGTGAACAAGGTCTTGAAATGATGACATGAAATAACTCAAAAGGAAATTGATGACGGAGTAATCCTTGCTACTGTTTGGACAAGCATGTAACTATGCAACAACTTTGAAAGGCACATTCAAAGTCAAAGATGTGATACTAATGCATAGTGAAGGCATTTTGGTGAAGGAAATGAAGCATGCCCTTCTTGCACTTATTGATGAGAACCTTTTTATAATTGTTATAATCACATGTGATGGAACTTGTAGATAGGAAACTAAAGTGATTTTGCACTATATGTTGCATACTTAACCATTTTGCTTAGATGGTTTTGCATCAACTTAACAATATGTTGAATACCTTCAATAGTTAAAATGTGGGGTTAGTTATGACAACATCAACAAATGTCCAATTTTTTTGAAATGTTCTGAAAAATTAGTTTCACTAATATTCAACTTCTTCCAATAGTTTTATCAATGGTACATAGACAAGCTTGACTTTCTTACACATACGTGAGATGTTCATGTTGGGTGGACAACTCACAATTTGTAATGAAGTAGACCTTTGCTCATCTAAAAATATCAATAATACATCCACTATTATGGGGATCATAATATTATTTTTCAATTTAATAAATTGCAATTTTGACAAGTTCTTAGATTATTGAATGTTTTTCATTTTGGAAAAATGTTTCAAGTCAATCATTATAATTGGATCAATAATTAAAGATTTTGATCCTAAATAGTTTCATATATAATTTGAATTTCTTGAATGCATTCAATTCCACAATGGAATCATCATTTTGTCATAAATATCATATTGGTAAAGTAAGTTGAAAAATAATCACAAAAAGTTCAATGGATATTTTTTATTTCTTTCAATTACAATGATGCATGATTTCAATCATGTAAATACATGTTTCAAAGACACAACATTTGTAAGCAATCCACATTGAAAACTTGTGAAAGGACAAATTTTGAATTTATTATTATTATTATTAACAAATTATTGGATGGAATATTTGTGATGTAGGGTTGCAACATTTGATGTTTCAAACTATCAAACAAATGAAATTTCAAAATGAGGATGATAATTTTAAACAAATATCCATGTTCAATAGTTGATGACTCACAAAATTCAGATTGTGTATGTGCTAGCACATCCAATGGTTGTTACAAGGGGAAAAATAGATCAAATGGCTATTTAAAGAAACCTTTTAGGTTTCACCTAACATTAGATAAAACCATATGTTCATGGTGAATAATGAGCTACAACCTCAAAGGAGATGTGCTAAAAATTGGTCAAAACACTTGACATTAAAAACATCACATCAATTGTTTAGGTTATTACTTTTTTTGTAATAAAAAGATGTGTGAATTTTTTAAAAATATATATACATATAGACTTCAATTATTTTAATATTATGAAAGGATAGTTGGAAATTTTAAGGATTAATGTGACATATGAATATGTAGCAATATTATTGATTAGTTCATTAATATAGTTTCATAATGGGTTTGTAGTGTCATTAATTGGGCGAAACAAATTATTAGTGGATGATGTCATAGGACTATTGTTCAAAGAAAAGAGAAAAAAAGGGTAGGTGTTTAAAATAGTATTATGTGGTGTTACTTTCTAAAGAATTCAAATATCAATAAAAGAAGTGTGCAATTTTTCAAGAAAGGAAGAGAGGGTAAAAGTTAGTGAATTTGAAAATAATAAAAATTAAATGAAACACATAATTTCCTTTTCAAGAAACCATACCATATGACAATATATTCTACAAAATGAAAATAGAAAAGGAAAAAAATCACCAAAACATTGTAGCTACCATCAAGATAAATGTTCATTATAGAACAATTTATTACAACTAGAAGTTAAAATAATTTTTAATTTAATTCAATGGAAAGGATTTTGTTGAGGGAAATAAGACTATTTCATTATGTAAAGGTTGTTTACTTGACATGAACGACTTGAACAACTATTAGTTAAAATGGATGACTATGTATGTGCATTAAGTCTAATAAATTGTGCACTCATGCACTTGCAATTGTATGTTATAAAATCACCTTCATTGATGAATTTAAAAAAAATTAATGTTCCATTTCTTGAAGCAAAAAAATCAAGCACTAGATAAAGTTTTAAAATACAAGATTTATACCAAAATTAGACATGTAAAGCCTTGGCTAGAAAATTGCAATGCAAATTGGAATAACTTTATAGAACATAATGTCTTGCCCATTATGCTTTTGACTAAGCAATTATGGTTTGACCGAGATATTTTGTTTCTTGGTCTCCCACTTCCATTTTTCTCCCTCACTTTTGGCCACCTCTTTCTCATTACACACCTCAATTCTATCCCGTTGACCACAATGCCTACCTTCATATTATCTATTATTCTAACATGCCCTCCTACTCCCTTTGCCTTGTTTTGTTGTAAAGAAATTTTCTAACCAATCTTTCCATGGGGTAAAGCCCCTATCCTAAGGCTTTACCCTACACAAAAAACCTTAAAAATTAGGCAATGCCTTAAATCAACTTTGCAAAGAGTATGGCATATCAAACAATTGATAGTTTCCTACACATCTAAACAAAATTGTGTAGTAGAATGGACTCATAACAAGTTTTTACAAGTTTTTAGATCTTGAAACAAAAGCTTAACAAAATTTGAATTCAAAGATCAAATAATCAAATTCAAAGATTAAAGACATTTTCATAAGTAACTATACAAAGGGGAAAAGGTACAAATTATTGAAAGAGAAAACAAAAATTGTGTTCCATAATAGGTACATAGGCTTTTATGAAATATGTATTAATCTTTCTAAGATTAGGAAAATTACATAAGCAAGGGACAAGCTTTCAATATATTAATGAAATAGGTAAAGTTGTTGCAAATGAAAAAGGAATTAAAACAATGAAAAACTAATTTCACCTTTGCAAAGTTTGTAGAATAGGAAAAGTACTATTGAAAGACTAGTATTCCATGACAACTACTAAACATATAAAAAATGGAACCTTATTTCCTAAGTCATAGTTTTTTAAAGAAATAATATTGGAAAATGGTAATTGGATGAAATCATTATTTCAAATTCAAAATTTTAATGCAAGATGAAACATGTCCACACTTATTAACTTGTTCTAAAAACATTAAAAAGTTGGGGGTAAATGGATTTTTAAGGCACTAAACTTAAGTTTGATGGGAGTGTTGATAGATATAAAAGTGCAATTAATTGTCAAAGGTTATTCACTTGTACATGGTGTTGATTATCTTTACACCTTTTCATGCACACATAACAAAAATCACGTTTTAAAAGTCTTAAAAACTTTTGGTTACAAAAAGTGATAAATTTGTAATGTCCACCAAATTGGTCATTACATTTCACAACATGATTATCTGCAATTGTTGATATGGACTAGTTTCAGGGGTTTATCAAACTAAGGATTAATCACAAAGTTTGTAAGCTAACTTGAGATGTTATATGAACTTAAATAGTCATGTGGTATTTAAGAATTTGTTTTTATAAAAAATTCTAAAATTTTAACAATTTAGTGTAGGCAAATATGGATGTGTTCATACTTATACTTGAAATAATTGATTGGTGATATTTGCTTTATGTGGATAATACAATGTTGTAAAAAACTTGGTAAACAATGTTGTTAATTATGTTCATTCTTTAAATAAGTCAAAAATTTATTGTCAATAAAGTTTGTCATGACAATAAATAGTTACATTCAATTTTGTGTTAAGGGATGAGGTTAAGATGTTTAAAATGTTCATAATGTTTCAACACATAAAAACAAAATATATGTAGATTACTTAATATAAAAAAATCAACATGGGTAAAAACTACTTGGAAATGTGTAGGTTGCGATAATCAAATAACCATAACATTAAATCAAAACCATAAATATCACTCAAAGATGAACACGTAGAAATGCAACATCATTATATACAAAAATACTAATGAAAGGATACATATTTATGTGGTTTATCATGCCATAGATGACACAATAAGTGATATCATGAATTTACTAAAGTTCAAGTAGATGAAATTTACAATGTGGCTTGGAATCAACTAAAATGATAATTCAAGAAAGAAGTGCATACAAAGAATGCATAATTTTTATCTTACCTTTAAAAATGTAAGGGTCTAATTGCTGAACTACTCCAACCATTTGGTTGCCTTGGTAAAACAATCTCCACTTACAACCATGCATACATGTTCCACATTAGTTGATGCACTTTAATCTCCAACATGAAATTCAATTGTTCATTTTCCAAAACCATGACATAGAATCCAAGCATCAAGGGTTGTGAATAGTTATGCATGAGAATAGGAAAAATAAATTATAAACAAAAGTATATTGTAAACCTATTTGAATGGGAGTTTAAGAAAATTAGTTATGTATTAATTTGGATCTTACTATTAGTCCAACATATGAGATGTAAACAATAGCAACACTAGAGAAATATAAAATATAAATATATTGAATAAATCAAAATTGAATGAATGTTTGTGATTTTAAGAGGTTTCCATGTAACTATGCAAACTTTGAGATTGGGGAGGGAGAGTCAAGCTTGCACATGGTTCCATGGAGGACTATTTATTTGCCAATAATTTATTTTTATTACATTGTTAACCCTATGAAACACTTTTTAATTTATTTTGGTTTTAATGGGTCCCATGTATGTTTAGAAAATAAATTCACATTACTAAGTGATTTGAAAATGAATTGAGTCTAAAAGGTTGGAATAAGTAGCAAAAAAGATACCTATAGTAAAACTTGGAACATATTTTGAATTTGTTGTCATTTGTAAGTTGGGATCATCATTTTGCAATTGTTTATTACCACATTTGTGTATTTATCCATCGTGACTCATGATTATTCACCATCTTAACATAAATTTGACAAATCCACAACATGTGTAATATTTTCTCTATACATGTTGTAATGTATAAATCCACCATGCATAGATAAAAAACCATAAATATTTTTTCTTTGTATCATAAGGTTATTTGTCACTCCCATTCAATTAACCTTGGGGTTTCATCACTATTGGTTTCCTACAATATATTAAATTATATAATAACTTAGCATTAGACTTTTACAAAATTTAACAATTTTATTTCGAATTTGAATTTATTTTTATGGTTTGTAAATTAAGTAGTTATCATTATATTTTTATTACAAGGAATCCAATCCATACCAACCCATGTATTTGCCACTTGCCTCCAATTTAGCCATTTTTGTGATTGTTGATGTGACTATTTTTGTGGCACCATGTAAAAACAACTTGAAATCATATATGTGATTACAAAATGGTTTTGAAGCTGAATATGTGACTATGATTTCATCTAATTGGGTGCAAGTATGTAAAAAGGACCTAACGGGATTACTTTACAAAAGGACTATGAGTATTTTTTAGTCATTTTTCACTTTTTCATATGAAAGAATTTTTGAACAAAATCTTTTGCAACTTGTTATTAAAAAAATATATAGTTGCCTTAATAGATCACATGTTTATTGTTAATCATTTTTTAATAAATATGAATTTTTCAAAGTGTGTAATTTTTGCTAGATTTTGCATTTCATTTTGAAATTTTATCATAATTTTGAATCATACCAAAATATGCTAACTAATTTAGGTTTTTTTTTTTTTTTTTTTTTTTTTTTTTATAATTTTTATTTTTTTTTTTTTTTTTTTTTTTTGGTCATAAACTACAACTTGTTTTCTTTGTCATGCACAATACATCCCGTTTACATGTGGTAAATGACTTTTGAAAATTTAAGATTTTGAAAAATACTTTGAATTTAAAAAATAAAAAAAAACTCCATATTTTTTTAATTGTGAGTGTTATTTGAACTTGGTAGTAGGTTGTTAT